>Ga0247833_1004688_pt1 | contig 16652 bp, 19 predicted proteins | sample LaCruzMarch2015__7_FD_187117 | JGI IMG/M metagenome (GOLD analysis project Ga0247833, IMG submission 187117) | Freshwater microbial communities from meromictic Lake La Cruz, Castile-La Mancha, Spain - LaCruzMarch2015_8m | ecosystem: Environmental > Aquatic > Freshwater > Lake | place: Spain...
CGAAAAAGAGTTTGTTGTCCACGAGCCGCATAGCTCGCGATTCACCGTGATTACGATCTGTCTTGCGGCTCCTCTGACGGCTCTTGCGATTTACGGGGTGATTGGTGTTCCCAATGAGCTCATGTTGGCGCCACCGGTGAAGGCCGCAAGAACCGGAGATCAGCCGCCGGATATTGCAAAGATGGTGGCTGGGCTTGCGAAAAAACTGGAGCAAGAACCGGATAATCTTGAGGGGTGGGCGATGCTGGGCCGCTCCTATAAGGTAATGGGTAACACTCTGGAAGCGGAGAAAGCCTACGATCGGGCGGGTTCGTTTCTGATGACAGATGCCCAGCTTCTTGCTGATTATGCTGATGTTTCTGCGGCTAATGCGAAGGGAGATTTTAGTGGTAAGCCAATTCGACTGATTGAGCGTGCTTTAAAGGTGGACCCTCAGAATCCTATGGCGCTCTGGCTTGCTGCAACAGCTGCAATGCAAGGACAGGATCGCCCCAAGGCACTTGGGTATCTCAAGCGTCTAATTAAAGTTCTACCCCCAGACTCAGAGGATGCAAAAACCATTCAATCTGCGATTGATCAGGTTTCTGCGCAATCTGGGGGTAAGTAGTCGATACCGATCTCTCAAGATTCTCTATGCTAATTCGTCACGATCTCTCGAGGCGGTTTGTCGTCTGTCCAGCCGACTATCAGTGGATAGATTCTCCCGTCGCTGGCGTTCGGCGAATGCCCCTTGATCGCGTTGGTGCAGAGCAAGGTCGGGCAACCAGTATTGTTGAGTACGATGCCCATACCGTTTTCACCGCGCATGAGCACTCGGGTGGTGAGGAGTTCTTCGTTCTCTCGGGAACCCTAATTGATGACGCAGGGCATTATTGCGCAGGGACCTATGTTCGTAATCCTGTGGGGTCGCGCCATACTCCGAGGGCAGGCCCCGAGGGGGCACGATTGTTTGTAAAGCTGGGCCAGTCTCACCCGGACGATCAAGATCGTAAGGTGATCAATACAACAAGATTGAACTGGTCTCAGGGGTTGGTACCGGGGTTGCAGGTACTACCGCTACACGAACACCTGTCAGAACATTGCGCCCTGGTTCGCTGGGCCCCGCATACAGAGTTCAGCAGGCACCAGCATTGGGGCGGGGAGGAGATTCTGGTCCTTCAAGGGACCTTTATTGATGAACACGGCAGCTATCCTGCAGGCTCATGGTTACGAAGCCCTCATCGAAGTATCCATACGCCGTATACCCGTGAAGACGGTGCACTGATTTGGGTAAAAACTGGCCATCTCAGCGTTAGTGAGTCCCACTAATGCTGCAGGCTCTCGGCCGGTTTATACACACCCGCTGGTCTGGCGAAATCGATCATCGGGTGCTACTTCAGAGAGAGATGCTGATTATCGGCAGCCTTGTGAATTTTTTCGCGAGTTTCATTGGGCTCATTTTGTTGGCGAGTAAGTTCTCAGGCTATTGGGCGGCTTTCGTACATTTTCTGCCTCTGCCCTATAACGTTTTTTTATTGTTTTGTGTTTTTCGGCATCGAGAGTCAGGCGCGTGGATACGACTAATTGCCACACTCTGGTGGCTATGCATGCTCATCGTGTAGAGTCTTGGATTAGATAGCATTACGTCTGCTGTTCCGGAACAACGATAACCCCAAGGAGATCTCTGATGACAACCAAACGATCAACCTCGAAGCTGTTTGAACAGGGAGTGAAGATTCGCCGCGAAGTCCTTGGCCCGGAGTATGTTGATCGCTCTCTCGATCAGGCCAATGGATTCATGATGGCCTTTCAGAATATCACCACAGAGATGTGCTGGGGCTATGCGTGGGCGAGGCCAGGGCTTCCCCGCAAGACCCGCAGTATGCTGAATCTCGCGATGCTCACCGCATTGAATCGGTCGGCGGAGATTAAGCTTCATGTGAAAGGCGCCCTTAATAACGGGCTCTCCGTAGAGGAAATCAAAGAAGTTCTTCTGCATGCGACAGTCTATTGTGGGATTCCTGCAGGGCTTGACGCATTTAAGGCGGCAAACCAGGTTCTTGAGGAAGAAGGTGCTTTTAAGAAGTCTGGAGGAAAGCCAAAAGCGTCCAGCAAGCCCACGACTAAGAAAAAATCAAAAAATAAGCCCGCCAGGCTCTAGAGGGTTCTACGTAAGGCTTCGAAGAACAAGTCAGACTGAAGGCGCTCGCCGTCCATCTGGGCAGCGACATCCCGTGCGAGCGAGGGGCTTGTAGGGGCGAGGGGTCGTCCAGTGGACTGGGCAAGCACCTGGATCATGCAGGCACGTTCAAGGTAGTAGAGGTCATCGTAGGCATACGCGATCGTCGGGCCACAGACCACAACGCCATGATTACCTAAAAATACAATGTCGGCGCCATTCATGGCGCGCGCAATGCGCTCACCCTCCCCATGATCGAGGGCGAGACCGTTGTATTGCCCATCAATAGCGATTCTGCCGTGAAAGCGCATTGCATTTTGGGATAGGGCGGTATCCAGTGCTCGGTCAGCAGTTAGGGTTAGGGCGGTAGCGAAAGGCATATGGGTATGCATCACGCAACGTTGTCTACCAATACGGTGGATCGCTGCGTGAATATGTAGCGCGGTGGGTTCGACATCCCGATGGCCAGCAAGTTTTTGTCCGGAGATATCCACTAATACAATGTCATCGGCCTCTACTTCACTCCAGAATAGTCCCCGGGGGTTGAGCAAAAACTCTGCGGCCTCACCGGGCAGTTCAACACTGAAATGGTTACAGACACCTTCGGCGAGCCCATGCCGTGATGCCGCACGGAGGGCCAGGGCTAGATCATTTCGGAGTTGACGTACGGCTTTCGAATGGTAGAGGGTCTGGTGTGGCGATCGGGATCTCATAGGGTCTCCTCTCGGGGTTATTAGGAAAAACTCTCGGGTGTCACCATCGCGAGTTCGGGCTGAAGAGTCGCATGATCAATGCCGTGTTTTTCTCGAAGTAGGATCTGTAGGTCTCTTAAAACTGACGGCCAGGCGGAGAGATCGGTCATTTCGAGATGCGCGCTGAGCGCGATATGACCGGGGCTGATCTCCCAGACATGAAGGTTATGAACGGCCCGGATTGCTGCTGGTGATCGCAGATCCTGGCCCACCGCTTGAAAATCCACAGACTCGGGAACATGCTCCATCAGAATTCGGTAAGAGTTTTTCAGTAGGATGAGCGTTGATTTTAGAATCAGCGCACAAACAAAGATTGATAGTAAGGAGTCAATCGGCGTCCAGCCGGTGAGAACGATAATCAGGCCAGAGGCGATAGCCGCAATCGACCCTAATAGATCGCCCATGACATGCACGAGTGCCGCTTTTGTATTGATACTGTCTTGATCTTTAGAGAGCAGCCAGGCCACCAGGAGGTTGATCAGAAGACCGATACCGGCGACGATCATCACAGTCTGCCCGGCGATATCCCGGGGGTTCTGTAGCCGATCAAATGCCGTAATTCCAATCCAGGCAATTACACCCAGCATTACCAGAGAATTGACAAATGCCGCGAGCGCTTCAATACGGCCAAACCCATATGAACTCGTATCACTTGGGGGGCGCATTGCAATGATCTGGGCTAAGAGTGCAAGTAACAGCGCGGCGGAGTCAGTCACCATGTGGCCGGCATCGGCCATGAGCGCGACTGAGCCGCTCACTAACGCCACTATGAATTCAACTACTGCGAAAAATAGCGTTAGCCCGACGGCAAGACCGAGGATTCGAGAGTTAGCCCGTTCACGGGCATGGCCGCGAAGAGCATCTTGACTGTCGTGATGGTGTAGGGGGCTTGACACGGCCCTAGTCGACCGCGTGGTAGCCGGCATCGATGTAGATGGTCTGCCCCGTCATGCCGCTGGACTGGTCACTACAGAGAAACGCTGTAAGGTCTGCCACTTCATCTTGTGTAACCAGCCGCTTGAGGGGAGACTTCTCGATCGCACGTTGCATCAGGTCGTCAAAGTGCTCAATTCCGGAGGCAGCCCGAGTCAGTATGGGTCCGGGAGACACGGCATGGACACGGATATTCATCTCTCCGAGTTCGCTGGCCATGTAACGCACACAGGATTCCAGCGCTGCCTTCACCGGTCCCATAAGTCCATAGTGGGGTACAACCTCATCAGCGCCAAGATAGCTCATCGTGATCAGACTTCCGCCACGCGGCATGTGGGGGGTTACCAGTTGGGCTGCACGGGCAAATGAATGACAGCTAATATCCATGGCCTGTAAGAAGCCCTCCTTTGAACTCTCGGTAACGCTTCCATGAAGATCTTTTGCGGGTGCAAAGGCCACTGAGTGTACGAGGAAGTCGAAGCTTCCAAGCGCTGTGATGCTTTCTGCGACGAGTGTTTCGAGTTCACCGGGATTTTGTAGATTACAGATCTTGAGTTTGGCTGAAGTCGATCGGATTGATGGAAGTACTGAATCAAATGCCTTTTGATTCAGGCAGCTTGCAACGATATTGCAGCCCGATTCGGATAGCTTCTTGACGATAGCGTAAGCAATACTGCGCTCGTTGGCGACACCCAATACCAACCCACTTTTCCCAGTCAACATAAAAGCCCTTTAGATAAGTCCCATCCCGATAGTTTACGGGTAAGTGGAGTGGAGGACTTACGGTCGGGTGTTCTGTTCGGCGGCCGATTTGATGACGAGGGCAAGCTTGACTGCAACCTTGGGATCAGTGCAGATCTCGCAGGCACCGAATTCAGTCGCATTAAAGTGACGAAGCGTGAAAATTGGGCCGCCAAGCAGGATTGCGACGTTTGCATTCTGCGATGCTTTACGGATCCCTGTTACCAGCGTTTCTATGCCATCGAGTTGGCTTTCAATCGCTACGGAAATCCCGATCACGTCAAACCACTCATTAGCAGCAGCGTGAATCAGACCCTCTGCACTTGAGGAGATCTCTACAACGGTCTGCCAGCCTTCCTTGTTAAAGAATTCCGAGACAATCGTAAGGCCAAGGATATGTTGAGATCCCGGCGCACAGGCCAACATAATGCGATTACGTGGCCCGGGTTTACGTGGCCCTGCCTGGTATTCAAACCCGATCCGGTGTGTAATCTCATGCATTCGCATCAGGCCATTCGTGACCTGTACGAAATCAGCAGTGTCGGTCTCCCAGGCGACGCCAAGATATCGTGCTGCGGGTGTAATCAGTTGCATAAAGATGGTTTCATGGCTCATGCCGTCGCGAACAAGTTGGTCTGCAAAGCTGTTTGCAAGAATTGCGTCATTCAGCAGGCAGAGGTTGGCGAATTCCACGACATCGCTTTCTGGGATGCGAATGGTCTGATCATTCTCCTGTGTTAAGCGGCCTGCGCCGCTCGGGTGCGCCTGCAGGAGCCGGGGAATGATCTGGGTCTCAATCACCGATGAAATAAGGTGACGACAGCCTTCATCCGGCGGCTCAGCCGCCAGGGAGATCCTCTGAGCTGACTGGGCCGTCATACGGATGTGACTCTAGAAGTGGCCAACATCGCGATCCCTTTTCTGCCTATTTATAGTTATTGCATGCAGGCTAACTTGGATTTCGGATTTTTGGCAGTGCCTACTTATAAAACCATGCTCTTAGCATGGTTTTTGGGCCATGAATGGTGGGTCGGGCGAGACTCGAACTCGCGACCAACGGATTAAAAGTCCGCTGCTCTACCGACTGAGCTACCGACCCAGTAAGGCGCGCTGTCGCCAAGGACCGGCGTTTTGCGAAGCCTTAGATTTTAACGTAATCGTAAAAACTATGCTCGGCGTTCGGTCCAACGTAGCCCAAGCCAAGCACCTCCAACGATTGAAAGGGTCGCCAAAAGAGAGCCCGCCGCGAGCAGCGAGAGCCCCGAGATTCCCTGCCCGATCGTGCAGCCGAATGCGACGACCCCGCCTGTTCCCATCATGGCCGCGCCGATGAGATGGACCACTAAATCATTCCGGTCGAGGAACCCCTCGAGCCGAAAGCTCTTGCTCATGACCGCATGAACCCATGCGCCGAGGACTACCCCTGTCACCGTCATGATGCTAAACGTAAAGGTTCGTGAGGTATCACTCCAGAACATGAATAAATCAATCCAGTAGGCCAGCGGTGCAACAAAGGTGAGCGACTCCACCCCGCGAGTGTTGGTTGCGACAAACCGGGCCTCTAGTGTGTTGGGGTCTTCCTCAATAAAGCCGATATTCCCCGTGGTGTACCAGGCGGCAGTAACAAGTAGGCCGATTGAGATTCCGCCGACAATGAGGCGGGGCTGAGATCGAAATTCTGGACTCTTTAAAATGAAAATCAGAAATATGGCCGCAATTGTCAGCGTTGTGATTAACCGATCAGCCTGCAGAAGGCTTGGAAGATCCTGGGGCATTGGTAGAGCAAGACTAATTTTCTCAATGGTCTCTACCCTAAGCACTGCGAGGATGCCGCGCATTGTCATGTAGGCGAAGATCGCCATGACAATAAAAACCACGAGAGCCTTTAGACTTCCTCCGCCGATCCGAATGAGTGTTCGGCTGCCACAGCCTGAGGCCAGGACCATTCCGAAACCAAACAAGAGGCCTCCAACGATATTCGATAGCCAGAATAGCCGCGGGGCGGTGTAGAAGGATTCTTGAATCTCGATTGAACCCGTCAATATGAGTGCCTGCGTGCCCACGATGGCGGTTGTAATGGCCAACAACCACATGCGGAGTCGAGAGATGTCGCTGCCTGCATACCAATCGGAAATCGCACCTAAAATGCAAAACCCCGAGTAACGGGCGACCCAGCCGAGGCCAATACCAATGACGAGCCCGAGAGCGATAACAAGGGTTTCGAGTGCGGAGACTTCCTCTGGCGAGATCATGTGCCCGATTGTAGTGCGGATGTTTACTTCGACTGCTGGGCTTTTGCGGGGGTGGGCGCTGTCGCTGCTGGCCGTGGGAGTGCTTTGAGCCGATCTTTTGCCTCGGCAGCCGCGCTTGAATTGGGAAAGCTCTTAATAAGATTTTCAAGAATTCCTCGAGCTGTATTCGGGTTACCGGATTCGGCCTGGCTTGCCGCAAGATTCAGTGTGGCCTGTGGCCGGGCGGGATGGTTTGGGAATTTCTCGATGAATTCCTGCCGGGCAAGAATTGAATTCTTGTAATCTTTGTCCGCGTAGAGGGCTGTTCCTCTCGTGAGGAGTACGCTAGCCGATAAGGCTGAACTGGGAAACGCCTGTTGAAATGCGAGAGCGGATTGGACAGTTTTCTTAAACTCACCTGAGCGAAGGAGTTCTCGGAGTTCTTCGAACTGGATTTTTTCGGCCGGGCTTACGCGGTAGGTAATGCCATCGACCGCAATCGCAACCGGCTCGGCCTGCTTGATGCGTTGGTCCATCTGATTGATTCGTTGGTCGAGGTCTAGGTAGAGATCTTTTTGCTGGTTTTTGCCCGTACTCGCGAGGCGGCCTGTTTCTTCGACTAATCCTCTTAGCCTGGCAATGTCTTGGCGAAGCCGTTCGTTTTCGTTAAGCAGCTGTAACTGCCCCTGGGCGCTCGATTGCAGGCGCTTATCCATCTCCTCGATCGTTGAGGAGAGCGCCTCGACACGGACCCTTAGATCGATAATCGCTCGACGGGCCTCATCATCAGAGAAGAGTGCAAGCGTTGGGCCCGCAAAGGTCGAGAGGGAAATAAAAATGGCCGCACTCGATATTGAGGCGGCCACTGATCGATAAAGACCTGTCATTCGGAATTATTTGAGCAAGGGATCCGCACGACGGTTCTCGGCCCAAGCGGCCTCGGTTGATCCCTTCGCACGCGGTTTTTCCTCTCCATTGCTCACCGCCTCAACTCGGTTTGCAGGGACCCCTAAAACTCCAAGGGCCTTGCTCACAGCCTCTGCGCGTTTCTGACCAAGGGCCAGGTTGTATTCTGTTGTCCCGCGCTCGTCGGCATTGCCTTCAATCACGAGCCGTGCCTTGACATCCGCTTTGAGATAGTTCGCAAACGCGGTGATGGTGGGCTGATACTCTGACTTGATTTCAAATTTGTCGTAATCAAAGTAAATGCTGGGCTTGACCTTGCCAAGAGCGGCTTTTGCAGCGGCAATCTGGCTCGCGGTTGCCGCATCAGCGGCAGAGGAAGCAGGGGCTGCTGCAGAGCCCGCAGCGGCGGATGATACCGTGGCCTTCTTATCGTCCAAGGGAACCTGTGAGGCGCAGCCGGCGAGTACAACAACCGAGGCGGTGGCGGCTAAGAGTGGCAGCCGAGCGAAAGGTTTAAACAGGTGATACATGGTTTCTCCTTTAAAATTTAGTTTTCCACACCGTATTCTCACATAGAGTTAGGGGTTTCTTGAAATAGCGCCCTAAGTCTGAGCGAATTACCCGCTTTTTAGGGCAGGCGACCCCAGGCAGGCCCTTTGACTTCACTCTCGCCTGCAGATAGCCGAGTACGGAGTTTTCCGTCGAGCGAGACCGCGGAGAGTACGTTGCGACCCTTGAGTTGGCTGCTGTAGATAATCCATTTACTGTTTGGGGCAAAGCTTGGGGAGTCGTCCTTTGGGCCGTCGCTGACAATCGTCTCTTGTTGTGAAGACAGTTCCATCACACCCACCCGGAATTGCTTTTCTTTGCGGGTGATGTAAGCCAGGTATTTGCCATCAGGGCTGACCTGTGGGCGGGCATTAAATGCAGCATTAAATGTAACCCGCTGCGCCTCACCACCTTCCACCGGCACACGATAGATCTGTGCGGAGCCTCCCCGATCAGAAGTGAAGTAGATAGTTTTTCCATCGGGTGAGAAAGTGGGCTCTGTATCAATTCCATTGGTCCTCGATACCCGTCGAATTCCACTGCCATCGGCGTTGACGAGATAGATCTGTGAGTTGCCGTCTCGGGTGAGAACAACAGCAAGGCGTTTACCGTCGGGGCTCCAGGCAGGTGAGCTATTGCTGCCACGCTCATTAGCAACAATGGCACGCTTGCCCGACGCGAGCGTGTGGACGTAGACAATGGGTTTGTTGACTCCATTGCGCTCTTCAAACGAGACGTAGGCGAGCTGTGTGCCATCGGGAGACCACGCCAATGAAATTAGCGGCTCTTTTGATCGCAGGGCGATCTGGGTATTCTGGCCATCCGAATCCGAGACAACCAGGCTATAGACATCTGCGTCTTTGCGAACAAATGCGAGGCGTGTTGCAAAAAATCCAGGCTCGCCTGTGAGTTTCTCGTAGACAAAGTCCGCAATGCGGTGGCCTGTCCGGCGGGCCTCGAGCTCGGAGCTCGGTGCGTTAATGGCAAGCCCACCTAAGCTCTCATTGCGCAGCGTATCGAGGAGAATAAATCGGGTCTCAACCCGACCATCCGCCGAGATTGAATTGCTTCCAATGACCACGGCCTGAGCACCCTTTTGCTTCCACTCGACAAAAAGCGGTGCTGTTGGAGTGCGCTCGTTTAATGCAGGCGTTGGTGTGCCGGCATCTACGATGGAGATCACACCGCTTCGCGCTAGGTCAGCTCGGATAACATCGGTAATTGTTCGGGAAAACTTCAGTGCCGGTTCGGTGCTATCAAAGGGCGCAACGGCAACCGGAATCTGTCGTGTCCCTACCCCGGTAATATCAATCCGAAGCGGTGTCTGGGCTGCCGCTTGAGAGATACAGAACACACTGCAGAGCAGGCCCCTCACCACCCAGGGGCGCCAGCGCTTTAGGGCGTCTACAAATTGCGAGGTGGGAATCGTCATGATGCTGTCCATTATAGACAGCCGATATTTCAGCGAGATTCTTTTGGTCGAAACCCGAGCTCGAGCCTTCTCTCAACTGTCCCGTCTTTTCTCTTGGGTAGGGGGCTAGCCGCTCGGATAGCCCGCTGCACCGCAGCGTCCCAGCCCGGGTTACCACTAGGTTTAACCAGGCGGATTTGGGTAATCTCTCCGGTGGGCAGTTGCTCAACTTCGACGACTGCCTCCGGATTGCCTGGTGATTGGTCTGGCCAATTGATTCTCGCCTTGATCTTTGCTTGGATCTGCGCCTCATAGTCAGCATCAATACCCGTCTTAGCGCCGAGTTCTGCGCCTGTTACAACACCTGATTTGGTGGCGATATCTTTACCCTGAGCACTTGGCTTCGCATTCGGATCGATCCCGAGCCGTTTGAGTTCTGCTTTTCGTTGGGCCTCAAGCCGCTCGGCGGCGCGTTGACTCTCTAAGGCCTTGGCTGCAGATTTCTTCAGGGCCTCTTGTTTTTCTCGCTCTTTCTGCAGCTCCGCCTTGGTGGGCTCTGCTTTTTTTGGCGGCTCTGCTTTTTTCTTCTGCATGGAAATATCGGCTTGGGTCTCCGGAGCGGGTGGCGGCGGCACGGGTGGTGTTGGCTTAGCCGCTGCCGGTGGCGCGGGTGCAGGCTGAGCGGGCAGGTCTCGTGGAAGACCACTCCAGAGTTCTGCCTGAACGGGCTTAGGGGCCTGTCGGCTCCAGTTCAGAGAAATCAAGAGGCCCGCCAGCAGCAGGGCATGCATGAGAATCGCTGCACTTGCCGCATGCCGAGTCTCTCGCGCTTCAATCGCGTGCATCGTTACCCGAACCTTACTCGAGGCCGACGTCAAGCCCAACTCGGGTAAGCCCAGCACGCTGCAAGACATTCATCGCGCCGATGACATGTTCGTAGCGCACGGCCTTTTCGGCCGCGATAATGACGGGCGCATCGAGGGCTGGCGAGAGTGCTTTGACCGAACTCGCAAGCTCATCGCGGGCGACAGGGCGTTCGTTTTGGCCCTCTACATTCTTACGTACAGTAATGGAGCCGTCTTGCCGGATTGTCACCTTAATGGCTGCCACGGGCGCCTGGGAGGCCTGACGGACTTTCGGCAGATCTATCGTGCCGGTGACAATCATCGGGGCGGTTACCATAAAAATAATGAGCAGCACCAGCATCACATCGATGTAGGGCACGACATTGATTTCACTCATCATCCGTCGACGGCGATGACTGCGTGGGCTTGCCTGCGCACCCATTATCGGATCGCCTGCCGCTGCAAGATATTGGAGAATTCTTCGATGAACCCTTCAAATCGTATGCTCAGATGATCAATGTCTGTTGCATATCGGTTGTAGGCCACCACAGCGGGAATGGCTGCAAATAGACCAATCGCTGTTGCCACCAGTGCCTCGGCAATACCGGGTGCCACGCTTGCGAGTGTGGCCTGCTGCACGTTAGCGAGCCCAGTAAAGGCATGCATGATTCCCCAGACCGTGCCGAATAGACCAATGTACGGTGATACCGATCCGGCTGAGGCGAGAAACGGCAGGTTCCGCTCGAGGGTATCGAGTTCTCGTTGAAATGCAGCGCGCATCGCACGGCGCGCACCATCGATGGACATCGCGGCATCCGCCCCGGGGCCGGACCGGGTTTTTAGAAACTCACGCATTCCAGATTCAAAAATTTTAGGTAGTGCGCCAGGCAGACTGCCCTGCTCGGCCTGCTTGTAGAGGCCCATCAGCTCACCACCCGACCAGAAGACTTTCTCAAAGGCCTCGGTGTCTTTGTGGGCGCGCCCAATGGATTGCCATTTCTTAAAGATGACGGTCCATGAGAGCACCGAGATCACGACCAAGAGCAACATAATTAATTGAACCGGAAGACTTGCATCAATAATGAGCGTTAGAACGGAGAGGTTAGCGGTAGGGGTCATGCTTAAAAGAGCCTTGTGGTGGAGGAGTCAGTCGGAGCAATCTTGCCAAAGTGGGTATAGGCCGCCGCAGTTGCAATTCGACCGCGTTGGGTGCGCTGCATAAATCCTTGTTGAATGAGGTAGGGTTCCAAGACATCCTCAATCGTGTCTTTTGCTTCGCCAATTGCGGCGGACAGATTATCAAGCCCAACCGGACCGCCATCAAACTTTTCAATAATGGCCTCTAAGAGTTTTCGATCCATCAGATCGAATCCTTGGCGATCAACCTCAAGCAGGGAGAGGGCCTGATCAGCGATCGCAGCAGTGATATTCCCATCGTGTTTGACTTGTGCGTAATCTCTCACCCGTCGCAACAAACGATTCGCAACCCGTGGTGTTCCACGTGAGCGTTTTGCGATTTCGAATGCACCAGTCTCGTCAATTGAGGCATTGAGCAGTCCGGCCGAGCGCTTCACGATGGTGGTGAGGTCTTCGGCGTTATAAAACTCGAGTCTTGAGACGATGCCAAAGCGATCCCGTAAGGGATTGGTGAGCATGCCGGCCCGGGTGGTCGCGCCAACCAGAGTAAACGGCTGGAGATCGAGCTTGATCGATCGGGCGGCGGGCCCTTCACCAATCATGATGTCAATCTGATAGTCCTCAAGCGCGGGATAGAGAATCTCCTCGACAACGGGGCTGAGCCTGTGGATTTCATCAATGAACAAAACATCATTACGTTCGAGATTGGTCAGCAGCGCCGCGAGATCACCGGGCCGCTCAAGTACCGGGCCAGAGGTTTGTCGAAGATTCACGCCCAGCTCGCGGGCAAGAATATGGGCCAGTGTTGTTTTGCCAAGGCCCGGCGGGCCAAACAGCAAGACATGGTCAAGTGCCTCTGCCCGCTGTCGCGTTGCCTCGATAAATAGGCCAAGCTGCTCACGGACCTTGTCTTGACCCACATAATCCGCGAGCCGTTGTGGTCGCAACGCCCGCTCGATGGCCTCCTCGGCGGGGGTCTTAGACTGCCCGGAAATCAGGCGGTCGTCGCTATCGGGCAGGCCAAGCTCATCGTGTTCGATCATGGTGCTAGTTTACTGCGCTTGGGCCGTCTCACTAAGCGAGAGGCTTGGCGAGGATTACTTGGCGAGATGCTTTAGGGCCTGCTTAATACCCTCTGAGACAGAGGTGGTGGAGAGACCTTTGGTTGCCGCAAGGGCCTCGCGTTCGGAGTAGCCGAGTGCCAATAGGGCGTTTCTAATATCAGCGGATTCGCCGATGAGATTTCCAGGGGCCGACCCCACCGACTGACCCAGCCGGCCTTTGAGCTCAAGAATTAATCGTTCGGCGGTTTTTTTGCCAATCCCGGGGACGCGGGTGAGCAGCCCGGATTCTTGTAGCGATACGGCCTGAACAAGCTGATCGACTGTTAAGCCAGACAAGACCGCCAAGCCGATTCTCGGGCCCACACCACTGACTTTAATCAATTCGCGAAAGGCGCTGCGTTCCTCGGACGTGATGAACCCGTAGAGAAGCTGTGCATCTTCTCGCACCACCATATGGGTCAGTAGGCTGACGGCTCTACCCACCTCAGGGAGGTCGTAAAACGTGCTCATTGGAACATCAATCTCGTAGCCTACACCTTGAACGTCCACTAAGACCTGGGGTGGATTCTTGCTAATGAGTGTTCCGCTGATGCGTCCGATCATGATGGGGTCTATTGTGCGTTAAATCATACTGTCGATTGAGTTCGACTCTTTAAGTCGGGCTGCGTGGCCCGACCCACCGCGGCGCTGTGGCCAAGGGTCTGCCACCAGGCGAGTGCGCAGGCAAGCGCATCCGCAGCATCAGCCCCGGGGGGCTTGGCCAGGCCTAGATGCCGTTGCACCATCCGTTGAACCTGCTCTTTTGTTGCCCGTCCCGATCCCACAACGGATTGCTTCACACGCAGTGGTGTGATTTCGTCGATTGGAAGTGCCTCTTGAGCTAAGGCAGCGATCGCAACACCTCGGGCCTGGCCCAGGGATAGCGTGGATTTTGGGTTAACGTTGACAAACACGCGTTCAATCACGGCCTGGTCTGGCGCGTAGTGGGTAATCAGTGTCATGACCCCGCGAAAGAGTTCTGCAAGCCGTTCAGGCTCAGTGCCTGTGATGGTAGGCCGAATGACGCCACTGCCGAGGTAGCGGACTTTCTGGCCGCTGACATGGATCACACCAAACCCGGTTCGTCGCAATCCCGGATCAATACCAAGTATTTTCATGGACCAGTGGGTTTCTAGTGCCGGAAATGCCGCATACCCGTTACGACCATTGCAATCCCTCGGTCATCTGCGGCGGCAATCACTTCATCATCGCGCATCGAGCCGCCTGGCTGAATGACACAGCTTGCACCCGCATCGGCAACGGCATCAAGCCCATCTCGGAATGGAAAAAATGCATCAGACGCCACCGCAGAGCCCTCGAGGCTAAGGCCCGCATGCTGCGCCTTGATTGCCGCGATTCGTGCCGAATCAATGCGGCTCATTTGTCCCGCACCCACACCAAGCGTCATCCCATTAGCGCAGAACACGATGGCGTTGCTCTTCACCCAGGTGGAGACCTTCCACGCAAATAAAAGATCGCCAAGCTGGTTGGCTGTAGGCTGGGTTTTTGTGACTACCGTGAGCTGTTTTGCAGTAAGGGTGTTGCGGTCGGGTGTCTGGACTAATAGACCACCGCTGACACGCTTGATATCCCGGCCCAGCGCGATTGCATCGTCAGCGCCGAGCGGAACCTGAAGGAGTCGGAGGTTTGTTTTGGCTGAAAATATGGCGAGAGCCTCGGGATCAAAGGAGGGCGCAATAATCACCTCGGCAAATTGCTTTGAGATTTCCTGAGCGGCGGAACCTGACAACGCCGTATTGAACGCAAGAATTCCGCCAAAGGCTGAGGTTGGATCTGTCTTGAAGGCCTTCTGGTAGGCCGTTAGACCATCGGCCGCAACCGCAACGCCGCAGGGGTTTGCGTGTTTAACGATCACGCAGGCCGGCGCAGAGAAACTCCTGACACAAGACCAGGCGGCATCAGCATCTGCAATGTTATTAAACGATAGGGCTTTACCTTGCAACTGCTGGTAGTTTGCGAGCGTGCCATTTCGCAGCTCTTGGTCTCGGTAAAAGGCCGCGCTTTGATGCGGATTCTCACCGTAGCGCATCGCCTGGACTTTATCGACTTGTATCGTGAGCACGTTCGGGTATTCGTTGGCCTGCTCGGGAGCGGGCGGCATGCAGCCCTGCGCATCCGGGGGGCAGGATACCGGTTCGAGGGAATTTAAAAAGTTACTAATCGCACCATCGTAGGCTGCGGTGTGGGCGAACACCTTTTTTGCAAGCCGCTGTCGGGTAGGCCAGCCTAAGGTCGTTTGATGTGTATCCAACTCGAGCAGCAAATCCGTGTAATCCGCGGGGTCGACGACCACCGCGACCCCATCATGATTTTTTGCACCTGCCCGCAACATTGCAGGCCCACCAATGTCAATATTTTCAATCACATCCTCGTAGCTCGAATTGCTCTTGGCGAGGGTTTCGCGAAAGGGGTAGAGATTGACCACCAGCAGATCAATGGGCCAGAAACCCGCATCCGAGAGTGCCGCGGTGTGGTCGGGCAGATCACGCCGGGCAAGAAGCCCCGCGTGGACCGCTGGGTGGAGGGTTTTGACACGACCATCTAGCATCTCTGGAAATCGGGTGACGTCCTCTACCGGCGTGACGGGAACGCCATGGTCTTTCAGCAATCGGGCGGTACCGCCGGTGGAGAGCAGGCTGATTCCGCGGCTCGCAAGCGCCTGCGCAAATTCAAGAACTCCAGCTTTGTTCGACACACTAATGAGTGCACGGCGAATTGCAATTCGGTTTGGGCGTGGTGATGAGACCACAGGTGAAACAGCAGACATAAAAGCTCCAGCAGATCGGATTAGGGTAAGGCTTACAGTAAGGTCAGAGTTTAGGGGTGGGATGAGGATTCGCAATCGCGTGAAGTGCTAATTTTTTACGCAGTGTGTTGCGGGTAATTCCGAGGGCTAGCGCGGCATGGCTCACGTTGCCACTGTAGCGTGCCATGACATATTCCAGCAGCGGGCGCTCGGCAGCCGAGACCACCATGTCATAGAGGGCATGGGGCTTTTCGTCACCAAGCGTCTGAAAGTAGCGCTCTAATGCCTTTCGCACCGTAACATCAATCTTGGGAATCGATTCGTCGGCTGAATTCTGGACTGGCGTTGGATTAATGGAAGCGGGGGACATGCTGGCCTGAGAAAAAGTCATCAATTGCACGGAGTTGTTCGTCGGTCGATTCCAGTTGATTCAGAAAATCTCGAAATACCTTTACCCCAGGTAGACCCTTTAAATACCATCCAATATGTTTGCGTGCGGTTCTCACGCCGGTGAGCTCACCATAGAATTGATAATGGTCCATCAGGTGATCCCTAAGCCAGCCCGCAATCTCGCTTTCTGATGGATCTGGGATTAATTCCCCGGTCTCGAGATAGTGCGCAATTTGCCGAAAAATCCAAGGCCTTCCCTGCGCGGCACGGCCAATCATTACCGCATCGGCTTTGGTGTAATCAATCACAGCCTTGGCTTTCTCGGGGCTGTCAATATCGCCGTTTGCGACGACAGGAATATCGAGCTGTTGTTTCACTAGCGCAATCGTGTCGTATTCGGCGTCGCCCTGGTACTTGTCTGCACGGGTTCTTCCGTGAATCGTGATCATACTGATGCCGAGATCTTGGGCCATTCGAGCGATCTCTGGCGCGTTTCGATTCTCAGTATTCCAGCCTGTACGCATCTTCAGGGTCACGGGAACCTGCGTACCCCTCACGGATTCAATGACGGATTCCAATATCTCTCGAATCAGTGCTGGGGCCTGCATGAGGGCCGAGCCTGCCGCGAGCTTACAGACCTTTTTTGCGGGGCAGCCCATATTGATATCAATAATCTGTGCACCCCGTTCGACATTAAAGCGGGCCGCCTGCGCCATCATCGTGGGGTCG
>Ga0247833_1004692_pt1 | contig 16644 bp, 18 predicted proteins | sample LaCruzMarch2015__7_FD_187117 | JGI IMG/M metagenome (GOLD analysis project Ga0247833, IMG submission 187117) | Freshwater microbial communities from meromictic Lake La Cruz, Castile-La Mancha, Spain - LaCruzMarch2015_8m | ecosystem: Environmental > Aquatic > Freshwater > Lake | place: Spain...
TAAATCAATCGTTACATCAAGGTTTTTACCCTCAAAACCTACCCAAGTGTCCAAGTTTCCTGCTTCTCCTTTTACGCCATTGGTTAGGCCGTAAGTTTCACCGCCAAGATATTTGGTTGGCTGGCTTGCCAAAGTATATTTTCGTCCTGTCGATTTATTGATGTAATAATATTTGCTCATATCCTTACCCAATTTTTGTCCTTTGTCCGTAAACGCAGTCGCTCTAACCGTGGCATCTTTGGTCACGATTACGCCCGTTGGCTGATAAACCAATGAGCTTGATATTGGCTCTGTGCCATCAATGGTATATCTGATAACTGCTCCATTATCAGCAGTTTTGAGTTTTACCGCTACTTGACTTTTGGCGTTTACCGACGAACTTGCCAAAACATCATAATACGCATTTGAGTAATTAACGGCTAAAAATCTAAGACGCTCAAAGTGCGTTTTTAGGCGATTCGTAAAATCTTTGTAATCTTTTGTATTATTGGCTACCCAAGCCACCTCGGCCAAAGCCGATGCTCTTGGAAAAATCATATATTCGGCATGGCTTGTGGTTGCGATATATTCAGTCCAAACATTTCCTTGTACACCCAAAATATGTTTGGCTTGTTCGGCCGTGATTCCCGAAGGAATTGGATTGTAAGAATAAACTTTTTCAAGCGGTAAAAATCCGCCGATTGCCATTGGCTCTGCTGATGGGTCTGACTGATAAGCATCTAAATAGCAGTAGCTTCCCGGTGACATTATGGCATCGTGGTTTTGTTTCACGGCTTCGATTCCGCCCTCAATGCCTCGCCACGACATAATTGTGGCGTTTGGCGAAATTCCACCCTCCAAAATTTCGTCCCAACCAATCATTTTTTTGCCTTTCGATGTCAAGAATTTATCTATTCTTTTGATGAAATAACTTTGCAATTCGTGTTCGTCTTTCAAGCCTTCTTTTTTCATCAATTCCTGACAAAAAGGACTGTTTTTCCACGAAACTTTTGGACATTCATCACCACCGATATGTACATAATTACTTGGAAATAAGGCGATTACTTCGGTCAAGACATCTTCTAAGAAAGAAAAAGTTTGTTCAGTTGGGCAGAAAACATCATCATAAACGCCCCATTTTACACCGACTTGATAAGGGCCTTTGGAGCATCCTAATTCTGGATAAGCCGCCAAGGCTGCCATTGCATGACCTGGCATTTCGATTTCGGGAATCACCTTAACGAAGTTCTTTTGGGCGTATTTTACTACTTCCGAGATTTGTTCTTGGGTGTAAAATCCACCGTAATGTTTTCCATCAAAACGCTGGTCGGTGAAATGCCCTTCCATTGATTCTTTGCGTTTTGAACCAATTTCTGTCAATTTTGGATATTTTTTTATTTCAATTCTCCAACCTTGATCGTCGGTTAAGTGCCAATGAAAAGTATTCATTTTATGCAAAGCCAATAAATCAATGTATTTTTTGATAAACGAAACAGGAAAAAAATATCGACTTACATCGAGCATTAAACCACGATACCCAAACTGTGGATGGTCATAAATCGAGCAATTTGGAATGGTCCATTTTACGTCATTTGCCGCCGAACTACTATAAATTTCGCTTGGAAGTAACTGTAAAAGGCTTTGTAAGGCATAAAATTCACCTTTTGTAGTTGAGGCTGAAAGTGCCACACTATTTGATTCTATTTTTAGTGTATAATCCTCTTCGCCCAAAGTTTTATCGCCAGATTTTGGACTAAGTGGCATAAAAATAATGGCTTTTGTATTGGCTGGAGCAAAGTCTTTAGGGTCAAATTCTTCGATATTAAGTGACATTGCCGAAGTTATCAGAAAACGCTCGGTGAGCATCTCGGCCAATAGACGTAAATCTGGATTGTTTCTCGGAATCAAAATCTTGGTTTGGGCATTGACCAAAAATATGCCAGCCGATTGGACGAGTTGTGTAGGTTTCGGGATGATTGCGTATTTGTTTTGTGCAATACTACAAAACGATAAAACAATGAGACCAATTACGCCTAAAAATTTCTTCATGGAACTTCGGAGGTTTTTTTGAATTTTTATGAAAACGAAATACGGCTTTTCATGGTATAATCGCAAACAAAAATATATTTTTTTGTATTTTGGGTTAATAATAAATTATTTTAAAAAATACGAACGAAGTGTGGTACACCTTGTTAACTGGATAAAGAGGCGTGCCGCACTTTTGATACAGACCTTATAGGTTTTTTAATTATCTTTGTAGTCCAAAAAGAGAAACGAATGGCAAAAGATAATTATTTAGAGAAACTCAATCAACCACAACGTGACGCAGTAACGCACCCCGAAGGCCCATTGATGATTATTGCGGGTGCGGGTTCGGGCAAAACTCGTGTGCTTACTTATCGTATTGCGTGGCTGATTGAGCAAGGCGTTGATCCTTTCAATATTTTGTCGTTGACGTTTACCAATAAAGCAGCGGGAGAAATGCGTCAGCGTGTTGAGTCGGTGATTGGAAGCGATGCCAAAAATCTTTGGATGGGAACTTTTCACTCAGTTTTTGCCAAAATTCTGCGTTTTGAAGGAAAAAGACTCGGTTATACGTCCGATTTTACAATTTATGATACCGATGACTCAAAATCTTTGATGCGGTCGATTATCAAAGAATTGGCTTTGGATGATAAAACTTACAAAGTAAATTATGTGCTAAATAGGATTTCGAGTGCCAAAAATGCTTTGGTTTCGTGGGAGTCTTATGCCACTAATCCGATTTATATGGAAGACGATAAAGCCGCCCGAATGCCCGAAATTGGCCGACTTTACAGAATGTTTGTCTTGCGTTGTTTCCAAGCTAATGCAATGGATTTTGATGATTTGTTGTATAATACAAATGTGCTTTTCCGTGACCATTTGGATGTCTTGAACAAATATCAGCACAAGTTTAAGCACGTAATGGTCGATGAGTTTCAAGATACCAACGTTTCGCAGTATTTGATTACTCGAAAGCTTTCGTCGGTGCATCAGAATATCTGTATCGTGGGCGATGATGCACAAAGTATTTATGCGTTCCGTGGGGCAAATATTCAAAATATCTTGAATTTTAAGTCAGATTATCCTGATTTGAAAACCGTAAAACTCGAACAAAATTATCGTTCGACTCAAAATATTGTTAATGCTGCCAATTCGGTTATTGCACGAAATAAAGAACAATTAGAGAAAAATGTTTTCTCTGAAAACGAAGAAGGAAGCAAGATTGATGTTATAAAAGCAGCTTCTGATAATGAAGAAGGTCGCTTAATTGCAACAAATATTTTTGAAGAAAAGAATAATAATAGTCTCAAAAATACTGATTTTGCTATTCTTTACCGCACAAATGCTCAATCAAGGGCTTTTGAAGAGGCTTTAAGAAAACTAAATATTAAATACAGAATCGTTGGTGGATTGTCGTTTTACCAACGAAAAGAAATCAAAGATTTATTGGCGTATTTGCGTTTTACGATAAATCAGAGCGATACTGAGGCTTTCAAACGAATCATTAATTTACCCAAAAGAGGCATTGGTGATACAACTGTTGCCAAAATTGTAGTAACAGCTGCTGAAAATAATAAGTCGGTTTGGGAAGTGGTGAGCAATATCGGTCAATACATTGCTGGGCGTGCCGCAACCACGATTGATGAATTTGCGACGCTGATTAAAAGCTATGGTTTGCTAATTGAAGAAGGCAAAGATGCTCACGCAGTAGCTTCATATATTGCCAAAACTTCAGGACTTTTAAAAGAATTGTACGATGATAAAACCGTCGAAGGTTTGGCTCGTTACGAAAATATTCAAGAATTACTCAACTCAATAAAGCAATTTGTTGATAATGCTGCGGGCGGCGAATCGCAGAATGAAGAAACTACCTTGAGTGCGTTTTTGCAGACGGTTACGCTTATGACCACCGCCGACCAAGAAGATGAAGATGGCGACCACGACCGTGTGACTCTTATGACGATTCACGGAGCAAAAGGGTTAGAGTTTAAGTATGTATATGTTGTTGGTTTGGAAGAAAACCTTTTTCCATCACAAATGATGCTCTCAAAACGTAGTGATTTAGAAGAAGAACGCCGTTTGTTTTACGTGGCTATCACTCGTGCTGAAAAGAAATTAACGCTAAGCTATGCCGAAAGTCGCTATAATTATGGTCGTCTGAATTACTGCGAACCAAGTCGTTTTTTAGAAGAAATTGACCCAAAATACTTGCAAATTTCAAAAAGTAGGGTAATTTCTTATGGAAATAGTGAAGCTCGAAATGACCGCCCAGCCACGAGTTCATCTACATCTGTTTTACCTTTTTCTAAGAAAGATAGCATTATTTCTAACCTAAAACCTGTTGCAAAAGCTACACCAGTAAATCATACACCAACTGGCGATTTTGTGGCAAGCGATACTTCTAGACTAAAACAAGGCGATAAAGTAGAACATCCAAAATTTGGCTATGGAACTGTAACTAAAATGGATATTAATGGTAATGACCGTAAGGCAACTATCAAATTTGATGCAAAAGGGCAAGGCGAAAAAACGCTGTTATTGAGTTTTGCGAAGTTGAGAATTATGGAATAGATGAAGAAATAAGAAAATATTAAATTAAGTTTTATATTTGTTTAGAATAAAACAATAAAAATATGACTGTCGCAACATTAAAAAGAAATATTAGCTTTTTGACAGATGCAAAAGGACAAAAAGTTGCTGTACAATTCGATTTAAGAAATCAACAAATGCAAGATTTGTTTGAAGATTTAATAGATACACTAACCGTATTTGAGAGACAAGACGAGCCAACAAAGCCTTTTGAGGAAATCAAGAAAGAAATTTTAGCACAACGTGTAGGTAGATAAAATATCAAATAATATTTACGGCAAGTGCTGAAAGAGAAATTAGAAAGTTGCCAGCAGATGTACAAGATGAAGTTTTTGAAAAAGTACAGAATCTGGGAGATAATCCAAGACCACACGGCTACAAAAGACTTACTAATTTTAAAGTACCTAACTTAAAGTTTAAACCACTTTATAGAATCAGGGTTGGGGATTACAGAATAGTTTATGCGATTCAAGATAATATTATTACAATAACTGTTGCTAAAATCGCTCACCGTAAAGAAGTTTATGAATAACAAAAAATCCAGCGAACCTAGCTGGATTTTTTGTTGGAATATCTTATAAAAATCTTGTTTTCAATTCGGGTGTAGGTATTCGACAGGCATCAGTTCTGCCAAAAAATCGATAACGATTGCGTGCTATCAAATCATAAACAGGATTTCGTAGAAAGGCTGGAATGATTTTGAAAATATAAAAAATCTTCCAAATTCCATCCATTTTACGAGCAATTTCGAGAGCTGCATCTGATTTTTGATAAACTTTATCGCCTTCTAAGGCTACAATACTATCAAAATCGCTGGTTTTTAATCTAAATTTTTTGAGTAATTCTTGACCAATTTCCGATTGTAAGGCAGCAAATTTAAAAATGCCTTTTCTATCCCTGTCAATGATGAAATTGATAGAAGCATTACAAAAATTACAAACGCCATCGAATAGAATAGTCATTTTTGAATATTTAACAATCTCTCAATAAGAGCTTATGCTATATGCCCCTACATATTTTTATCTCATCGAAACTGCTTTTGCAGATTCTTCAACTTTTAGCTCATTATTATTGTATTTCGAGGGGCATTTTAATAAAATTTGATCAGCCTTGAAACATTTATTTGCTAAGTCCATTTTACCAACAACTACCAATTTTTCAGATTTATCTAAATCTGCAGGTTTAGGCTGATTATAAACTACTTTCGACTCATAATTTAGTGAATCTATCATTGTAAACTCAAAATGATTGGGGTCAATTGAGGGTTCGTAAACCATTCCTAAATATTTACCTTCAGCGTCTTTTTTTAAAGTTCCCACCACGTGCATTGATTTCGTGCTGCCTTGTTTGGCAACTTGCTCGGCTTCATTGAAACCAACATAAGTGCTGGCATCACCAACGGTTGAAATGATAATTGCGATTGCTACCGCAATAACACCGAGAGCTATTATATGTGATTTTTTCATTTTATTGAGAGGCCACGGTCAATCGACCATAGAATATAGTTTTTGTTGAAAATAATGTTATATATTTTGTCTTTACAATCGGCCTTGGGCTGCCGACTATAGATTTTTCTCAATCTTACATATCTTTCTATCTAACAAAACTAAATAGGTTATAATTCCGATAAATACGATGGCGATTACGGCAACAACTACCCAAATTTTGCCATCGGCACGCATTTGGTCAGCCATTTGCACTTCTTCTTGAGCAAACAAATTTAATGACGTTAGAAGTAATACTAAAAACGATATGATTTTTTTCATTATTGTTAAAAATTAACGGATAAAACAAAGATTTAATTATTACCAGACGTGGCATGCAATTCCATTGAGGCCACGTCTCTACAATTTTAAACGTTCGATAACACGTAAGCGTATGCGTAAACTCGTAATCCAAACGCCTAATAGTGTAAAACCGATTATGGCAGGGTAAAAAACCATTCTCATAGCACTGTCCATATCGTATTTTCCGAAAGCTGGATTTCCGCCGTTTCCTGGATGAAGCGAATCGGTGAGTCTCGGTAAAATCCAAACTAATGGAATGAATGTCGCAAAAGCAAAAATGTTATAAATGGCTGATAATCTGGCTCTTCGCTGTTCATCTTCAAACGAACTTCTTAGAATGAAATAAGAAGAATATATCAAAAGTCCAACTTCAACGGCTATGATTTTTGGGTCTTTCGGAAGCCAATCTCCCCAAGTGAATTGTCCCCAAAGCGAACCAGTCATAAAGCCCAAAATGCCAAAAAAGATAGCAACATTGGCAAATTCGACTGAATATTCATCATCTGCGATGTTTCCATTGCGTAAATACTTTATTGCAAACCACATTGAAGCGGTCATTAATGCCATCATTCCAAACCACAGCGGTACGTGGAAATACACATTACGAATTGTTTCATTTAGTATCGGCTGACGTGGCACAATTCCGCCAAGTCCTTGAATAATTGTGTAGAGAAGTATAACTACACATAAAATTTTCCACCAAGTTTTTTTCATATAAACCACTGCTCCCCGATGGGGAATTTTTTAAGTTAGGAATATTCAATCATTCACTAATTCATTCATTCTCTCATTGGTTTTAACTTCTCCACAAAAAAGGAAAGAGTAAATAACTAATTGTTATAACAATGGCATCAATTGCCAGTAAAATTAAAATTTCATCGTAGCTGGTATTCCATTCTAAGCCATCAATTGCATTTTTCGAGAGCCTAATGAGCATCGAAAGCATTGGAAGTATGATTGGAAAACTCAAAACTGCCATCAAAGTAGAAGTGTTTTCAGCTTTTGAGGCAATTCCCGCTACCATTGTCAAGGTCGAAGAAAAACCAATTGCTCCAAGTACGACTGCCGTCAGGTACATCAATAAATTCTGTACAGGATTTCCCAAAAAAATAATATAAATAAACAAGCCAATGAGAGAAAGAGCCAATAACAAAACTATATTGTATATGATTTTAGAGAGAATAATCCCTTGTGGACTTGCCAAAGTATAATAATAAAGTTGTCGGCCCGCTCGCTCTTGCGTAAAGCTTTTCGTGATTGAGTTGACGGCGGTAAAAAGCAAAATTATCCAAAAAAGGGTGTTCCAAGTGATGGGTTCCATGCCTTTGGACTTCAGAGCAAAACTCATGTAGCAGACAAAAACTGTACTTACGATATAGAGAATCATACCGTTTAGGGCGTAACGTTGTCGCCATTCCAGTCTGATTTCTTTTTCGATAAGTGCTTTGAGTTCTTGCATTATTAAGGTCGAGTCCATTCTCCAGAATAACTCTTAGGTACAAATATACTAATCAAAAAATTAGAATTTTTATGATATTGATTCTTTTTCAATAATTTTTATGTTTTTAAACTGATATAATAACTGACAAAAATCATTTTTATGTTAGAACCAAATAAGGTAATTTTGCGTTTATTTGAAATCAGTCTAAATAAAATATAAAGTGCAAGCCGAAAAAACTGTTGCCGATTTAAAGATAGGGGAGAAGGGAATTATCAATAACTTTAAAGATGATGCTATGTCATTAAAACTGCTTGAAATGGGGTGTTTGCCCGATACAGAGGTGATGCTTGACTTTATCGCTCCTTTAGGATGCCCAGTAGGCATTACAGTAGCGGGGTATCATTTATCACTTCGAAAGAGGGAGGCAGCAACAATCGTAATAAAATAAATATTTATTGGACTGATAAATTTGAGTTTTAGATAGTTGAATGGAAACAGTCGTCCGTTTTAGATCGGTCATCGACTATTTAATCGTTGAAAATTTTGTGAAAAATAAACAAGTTGTTGCACTTCTTGGCAATCCAAACTCAGGTAAATCCTCACTTTTTAATCAACTCACTGGGTTGCGTCAAAAAATCGGAAATTTTCCAGGAGTAACAGTCGATAAAAAAGTAGGATTTTGTCGTTTGAGCGGAAGTATGGATGTTGAAATTCTTGACCTTCCAGGCACCTATAGTATTTATCCGAATTCATTAGATGAGCAAGTGGTGCTTGAAGTGCTGGCCAATCCACAAAATCCCGATTATCCCGATTTGGCCGTCGTAGTAGCCGATGCCTCAAATTTAAAGAGAAATATGTTGCTTTTTGAGCAAATCAGTGATTTGGGCGTACCTACAATTTTGGCACTCAATATGCTCGATGTGGCCGAAGAATCGGGTATTTCTATCAATTCAGGCAAACTTTCAAAGATTCTTGGTATTCCAGTTGTTGAGCTTAATGCCCGCGAAGGTATCGGAATTGAAGGGTTAAAACACACTATTTTCAATCAGCTTCAACATAAAAAAACGCACATAAATCCACCAAGTTTTGATAAAAAAACGGAAAATGTTTTTGAAGAAGTTAAAACAAAATTTGGTATTGAAAATAAATATTTAGCACTTCAATACGCTGCACAGGCTCAAAAATTGATGTTTTTGGGCGAAAATCAACAAAAAGAATTAGAGGAAATTGTAAAAAAACATAATTTCAATCCCGATAAATTTCAATCGACCGAAACTATCGAACGCTATCGTGATATTAGTGGGACTCTCGCAGAAGTAGTTATTGAAGAAGGTGAAAAAAAGGAAACAATTAGCGAGAAAATCGACCATATTTTACTCCATAAAATCTGGGGATACGTTATTTTCCTGGGTATTTTGTTTATGATTTTTCAGTCAGTTTTCACAATTGCCGAAGCTCCAATGGACTTAATTGATCAAGGCGTAGCAATGGTAAATGATTTTTTGAAATCAAATCTTCCTGATAATCAACTGGTTAGCCTGCTTACCGATGGTTTGATCGCGGGTATTGGTGGCGTACTGATTTTTATTCCACAAATCGCTTTTTTGTTTGCTTTTATCTCAATTCTTGAGGAATCGGGTTATATGGCTCGTGTGGTAGTTTTGATGGATAAGCTCATTCGGAAATTTGGTATGAGTGGAAAATCGGTTGTGCCGCTTATTTCGAGTATGGCATGTGCGGTGCCAGCCATTATGTCGGCTCGCACAATTGGCTCATGGAAAGACCGTTTGATTACAATAATGGTTACGCCGTTGATGAGTTGCTCTGCACGTTTGCCCATTTACACGATTTTGATTGCCTTTGTTGTGCCAAATACTAAGGCATTGGGTTTCTTCAATATGCAAGGTGTAGCCTTGATGGGACTTTATTTATTAGGATTTTTCTCGGCATTATTAGCAGGTTGGTTGATGAAATTTATGCTAAAATCTAGTGAAAGAAGTTACTTTATCATGGAACTTCCGACCTACAAAAAACCACGTTGGAAACAAGTAGGCTTTACGATTTTAGAGAAAGTAAAAACCTTTGTTTTTGAAGCAGGAAAAGTAATTGTGGCTATCTCGATAGTTTTGTGGGTATTGGCCTCTTATGGGCCTGGAGATAAAATTGAAAGAGCAGAAAATGCAGTTATTGCACGAAATCCAACACTCGAACAAGGCCAACTTGACTCAAAAATCGCATCGGTTCGTCTCGAAAATTCGTATGCAGGACATTTCGGAAAATTCATCGAGCCAGCCATCAGACCATTAGGATATGATTGGAAAATCGGAATTGCACTCATTACATCCTTTGCGGCACGTGAGGTTTTTGTTGGAACAGTCTCGACAATTTATAGTATTGGTGCAGACGCTGAAAATGAAATAACCATTAAAGAACGCCTCAGAAATGAAGTAAATGCCGAAACTGGGAAGCCAACATTTTCGGTTGCAACTTCGTTTTCATTATTGATATTCTACGTTTTTGCTATGATGTGCATGAGTACGTTGGCAGTAGTTTACAGAGAAACCAAAGGATGGAAATGGCCAATCATTCAGTTGGTTTATATGTCAGTTTTGGCGTACTTATCGGCTTTTGTGGTTTATCAGATTTTGAGTTAAATTTTTGACAAGAGATATTAGACAAAAGATTTTAGATACGTAAATGTGAAGTTCTTTATTTATAAGGTATAGATTTGTATTGAGGTTATTTATTTCAAATTCAATGTCCTTTGCGACATACATTCACTTATTCACTCATTAGATTATGCTCGGCGTAACATCAGATAATAAATTGAAAAGATTAATTGTAGTAGGCGATAAGATTTTAGTAAAGCCTAAAAATCCATCAGACAAAACAAATTCAGGACTTTATTTGCCACCAACGGTTACCGAAAAAGAAGAAATTCAGAGCGGGTACATCATTAAAGTTGGGCCTGGATACCCTTTGCCAGCTCAAACTGAAGATGAACCATGGAAAGAAACAGAAGAAAAAGTAAAATATATGCCACTTCAAGCTCAAGAAGGAGATTTGGCAATTTATCTGCAACGCCACGCCATTGAAGTTCAATATGAAGGCGAAAAATATGTGATTCTTCCGCAAGCGGCAATTTTAATGCTGGAGAGGTTTGAAGATTTATAAAAACAGAATACCTTGAAGAATCAGATAGGTTTCTTCAAGGTATTTAATATTTCAGTAGCCTTTGCTATCTTCTTTTGAATAATGGGTCAGAAGAATTACTTTTTAATTTTGGATTAATTGTAATCTGTGGGTCTAAGATTTTGGTGTTTTTCATGATATTTTGCGGTAGAACTAATTAAAAAAGGCTCAATTGAGGTTCTACTTTTGATGCTTTGGGAGTTGTAGGGTGAAAAGTGCCAATAATGACAAAAGGATTCCTTGATACATAATGGTGTAATTTTGTAGTTCCCAAGAAAAAATGCAAATCCTTTGTTTTGGCAAAATCATCGAAATATTTTTGTTTGACTTTTTCGCATGCAACTTTCTCATCCGGATATTTCCAAAATAAAGCACCTACTTCCCAGTCTTCAATCATCAAGGTGCGTCTTTAACCAGTGATATCCTCAAAAATATAACTAAACTTAAAGGGTAATTTACGAATAGGGTTATTACTTCCTTCACTTTTCTCAAAAATGCTTAACTGTTGCATTTTATCAATTTTATCTTTATTCCAAAATCTATCAACGTCTTCCCAAATAAAATCAATGACTTTATGAGGTTTGAAAACTGCAAGAGAAGTGCAAATTTCTTTGTTTTTTGCCTCTTCTATTAATAATTCCATATTATTATAGACCTTATTGAGGACAGCTTTTTTACGTTCTTCCCAATAATTATCTGTATTTATTGTGCCAACGGTTTGAGGTTCTGTTTCTAAAGAGTGAGGACGAAAACTTTCAGGTCTAAAATCCTCTTCATTTTTTACAAGGTCGATTTCTATCCAATCATACTTTTTATACTGATTTTCATAACCAAGTTTTATAAATTGAATGGGATAAATCCTAATCCATTTACCATCTTCTGTAAATCCAGCAGTACATACTAATTCATCATATTTAGTTGATATTGTAGGATATGTTTTTACAGTTATGAGGACTTTAGTTTTCGCCATAATTTATAGATGTTTTAATTCATATTTCCATTCGGGCAATTCTGTAATACCTTTTGCAACTTTGCTACGATGACATTGGCAATAAGATGCTTCAAAACAAGTTAAGGCTATGCGTTTATGCTCATTAAGCAAAGATAAGATTTGATATAAGCTATCAGTTTGATTTATTAAATATTGACTCTCGTATTCTGCGAATAATATATCGTAATCTTTTTGAGTTTTTAGATTTTGTCTTTTGTCAGATGATATGCCTAAACTCGGAACATGAATGTATTTTATTCCGAGCGAATCGCAAACTTTACTCAAAACATTTTTAGAAAATCCAAATTTTTGACTTAATGCATTCCTCCTTACATCACATAAAACTTTTACATTATTACGAATTAATTTATTAAAATATGCTTCTATTGTTATGCCTTCATACCCAATAGTAAATAAGGTAACATCTTGCTTGCTTGGAATAAGCTGTTGTACTCTTTCTAATTCAGCATCATTTAATAGATTAGACGCCCATTCACTTCTAATAGCATAATAAGGAAATTGAATATAAGTCGTTTTGATTAATTGGTCAGTCTCATAGTTTTTATAAACTCTTGCAATATGGTTAACATGAGATTTATCATCATCTGTCAGTAAATTTTTATAATTTTCATCATTGCAGATAGTCCAGCCTTTTTCAGATTCAGAAATGATACCATATGTTTTTAGAGCTTGTAAATCCCATGTTGATTGATAGGAATAACAACCGAAACGATGTGGTACAAACTCAAAAGAGGGCTTTTTTTGTAACTTTGTTAACATTAACAATAGTTTCTGCAAATCAGTTTTCCCTAATTGCCCTCCAAAGGTTTGCACAAGAGCTAATAATAATTTTCTTCTATAATACATCATGTTGCAAATTTACCTTAAAGTTTGTTTTTTAACGAGTAAAAAGCAATATATGAGCCAAAAAATATAAATTTTCCTCACTCCTCCAAGAAATCTAAATCTTTTCCATGAGTTTCAGAAATGGTGAGTACAGAATAAAATCCAATGGCAAAGCAAATAAAACCAACGATTGCTCCTGCCATAATTACATCAAGTTTGGGCAACGGAATGGAAAACAAACCAAATATAGAGATTTCACCTTTTTTAAAACCAATATAAAAAGTTGTCATTAAAACTACTGAGCCTCTAACCATATTCGGAATAGTAGTGGCGGCCGTTGCCCGTAAATTTGTGCCAAATTGCTCGGCGGCAACCGTTACAAACATTGCCCAAAATCCATTTCCAAAACCTAATAAACAGCATAATGTATAAAACAAAGAGGCACTTTTAATTAATCCCGAAAACAGCAGAATAATCATACATATCAAAGCAAATGACATCATAAAGCCAATTGCTTTTTTACGCGAACGAAGAGCATGACTAAAAAATCCACTCAGAAAATCACCTCCAGAAATACCTACGTATGCCCACATGATTGATAAACCTGGGTCTATTTTTTCGGCGATTCCTAAGGCTTCGCCAAATTCATTACTCAAATAAACCAAAATTCCGATACAAAACCATAGTGGAATTCCGATGCCAATACATTTCATGTATGTTGAAAAACGCTCCCAATTCATGAAAAAAGCAAAGAAATTGCCTCTTTGTATATGTTTTTTTTCAACAACATCTTTGAAAATACCCGATTCGATAACCCCCACACGAAGTAATAACAATGCTACTCCCAATCCCCCACCGATAAAATAAGCAACTGTCCAATCGCCAGAAAGCCTTACGGTAAATGTTGCAACGACTGCTCCTAAAAGGCCAATTCCTGCCACAAGCGATGTGCCGATAGCACGTAGGTGTTTAGGCAAAATCTCAGATACGAGCGTAATTCCTGCACCGAGTTCACCTGCAAGGCCAATTCCTGCAATAAAACGTAGCCATTTGTAGGCTTCAATTTTACTCATAAACTCAATATGGGGAATCATTCCGCAGGCGATATTTGCTAATGAATAAGTAATAATTGAACCGAAAAGTACTGAAAGACGACCTTTTTTGTCGCCTAAAATTCCCCATAAAATCCCACCTAAAAGCAAACCAATCATCTGAAAATTAATAATGGACGTACCAATTGACGAAATTTCTTCTTTTGTCGTAAGTCCTAGACTTTCAAGGCTCTGAACTCGCACGATTCCAAAAAGTTGAAGGTCATAAATATCAACAAAATAGCCCAATGCTGCTACAATTACGGGCAAGCTAAAAAGATGCTGAAAAGTAGTTTTTTCTTGATTCATAGATATTTTATATGTTTAGGATTGTTTATGTAGTTCTCGGATGATTTTCAACAGTCCACAGTTTTTGATTTGTGGACTGCTGAGACACGTTGGACTAAAATAATTATAATTGCTTGATTTTTATTTTACGCCATTTTACTTTAATACCTCCACCACTATGAATTTGCAGAGCAATACAGCCATCTTTTTCACCGATTTTTGGATCATCGAGTGTAATCATTTGCGTGCCATTCAAGACTGTAGTCACAACATTGCCCACAACTTTTACTGTCATCTTATTCCATTCGCCCATTTTCAAGGCTTTGTCTTTTTCTGCTTCAGGTTTTATCAACCAACCACGTCCATGAGACTCATAAATTCCGCCTGTCGAGCTACCTGGAGGTGCAACCTCGGCTTGCCAGCCGGTTATCTTTGTGCCTTCAATTGATGAATGAAAAAATACGCCACTATTGCCATTTGCTTCTTGCTTAAATTCCAATGTAAGCTCAAAATCTTTGAATGTTTGTTCTGTTCCCAAATAGCCGTACTCTTTGTTGGGGCCGCTTTCGCATACCAAAAGACCATCTTCTACGAACCATTTTTCGGTGCCGTAAATTTTCCAACCCGTTAGGTCTTTACCATTAAAGAGGGTTTGTTTTTTCTGAGCGAAAGTCACTGCTGAAAGTGATAATACAATGAATAACGAGAGACTTAATTTAAGTTTCATGTCGTGTTAGTTTTGATAATTTGGTTATGGAAGAATATTTTTTTACAAAGAAAAGCGAAAATCTTTATCTTTGGCTATTATTTGATTGAATATTGTTATTTTGACATTATTCAGAACGAAAAGCCGTTGTTTTAAAGAAAAATTTTACCAAAATTTTATATGAAATAGCATGAAAAGAATCTTTTTATTGGTCGTTTTTTTATTGATAGGAGGTTTTAGTTTTGCACAAAAAAAGCTTTCTCAACACACTTACGAGGGCTTAATTAATAAGTTTCCAATTAGCCTTTCTTTGACATTCGATGCAAATTTAGTTTATGGAACATTAGTGTACAAAAGAGTAGGGCAACCAATCAAGGTCATTGGTTCACTCGAAGGCGATGAGTTTTCACTCCATGAATTTGGTGAAAAAACTGAAATCACGGGTTTGTATTATGGAACAAAAAAAGGCGATGAAATAAGCGGAACTTGGTCGAGTCCGAATGGAAAAGAAATGAAATTCAGTGTCAAAAAAACGGCTTCAATCGAAATTGAAAAGCTAGAATTAAAATCGGTAAGTGGCTCTTATGCTTATAGTTTTGGGAAAGATGGTGGCACAGGCAATATGTATGTGCAACAGCTTGCAAAAGATAAAATTGTTTTGGAGATTCAAGCCGTAAAAGGCCCGCCGAGTTTTAACCAGGCAATCATCGAAAAAAAATCATTGAAATTGGTGAGAAACGAAGCTATTTATGAAAATAATAAATTTGGCAAATGTTTAATAAAATTATCCTTTTTTGAGGGTGGAGCAAATATAATTTATTTAAATGAAGCCTACGATTGTGGTTTTGGAAATGCCGCATCGGTAGTTGGAAAATACTTCAAATTCGATAGCAAAGCACCGAAATTTTAGAATATTTAAACAGTTTCGCAAAGTAATATCAAAACTTTAGTAAAGGTATCAACATTGGTACATCTTGTTGATACTTTTCATATTTTTCGCCAAAAACTTCAATTAGCTTTTTTTCCTCAAAATATATTCCAATAAACAAATAAATTGTTACTGCAACTGCACTAGTCAGACTTCTTGTTGAGGCTTCGGACACAAACATTCCCCAAACAAAAATCAGAATTCCGAAATAAATCGGGTGACGCATATATTTTAATAACCCATCACTTTTGAATTCGTTTTTTTCTTGGCTTTTATTGAAATCAAGACCGCTAAATTCTCTTAAATCATAGCCTTGCAAGGCCTTTGAGATAATAATGACTCCACAAATGGCAATAGCTTTTCCGATAATAGATTGATAATCTGATACTTGCCAAAAAACTTCTTTTTTGGTTGAAAATTGAACCGCAAAAACAGGAATGAGTAAAGTAAACGCCAAAACATTATAAATGATACGATAGAAAGGGAAGTATTTACCCAGTATTTTTTCAGCAAAAATTTTAAAATAATTGCTTGCCATGCAGCTGTGAATTGCTCCATAAAGTAACCAAGAGAGAGTTAGTAAAAGCATGAATATATAAGTTTATCTACAAAGATTGGAAAATATCGGGAAATAAAAAAGCCCTGTTTTCGAAGAAAACAGGGCTTTTGATACGCATGAGAGACTGTTTTCTAAACTGTGTCAAGTAATAATTTCACAAAATTGTTAATTTTACTTTAAACATAGTTTTTTATGAACAATCAAGAACCATTCGATTTCGCA
>Ga0247833_1004702_pt1 | contig 16635 bp, 13 predicted proteins | sample LaCruzMarch2015__7_FD_187117 | JGI IMG/M metagenome (GOLD analysis project Ga0247833, IMG submission 187117) | Freshwater microbial communities from meromictic Lake La Cruz, Castile-La Mancha, Spain - LaCruzMarch2015_8m | ecosystem: Environmental > Aquatic > Freshwater > Lake | place: Spain...
CGAACAATGGGGCAGCGGCATTCCAGGCATCTTCCGCATCGCCAAAGCTGAAAACCTGCCCGAACCCACCATCGAAGAACTCGCCGGACGCATCCGCTTCACCCTCATCCTGCCTAAAATCCTGCCGCTCACTCGTGAACAATCACGAAAAGGGGGCTTAGAGTCGATACAAGTCACCGGACAAGTCACCGGACAAGTCACCGGACAAGTCACCGGACAAGTCGAAGCATGGATTCATGATGTTTTACAGGCATGCCTAAACCAACCATGCACCAGTGCGGAAATCCAGAAAGTCACAGGCATTCGCCATCGGGAGACATTTCAACGCAATTACTTGGACCGACTTTTATCGGAGCAGATTCTCGAACGCACCATCCCCGAAAAACCCAACAGCCGACTCCAGAAATACCGACTCACCGAGAAAGGCAGAATGCAGATTTCCTAAAGTTCCCTCCCTTTTCCAACCAAGGACGAGCAAGGCTTGCAGAGAGCGTCTCTTGTGGCAGCGTGTTCCTCGTCGCTGATCATCGGCACAAGTTCGGCGTCCTCCATCCCCGGAAAGTCGAGCCTAGAAAAACAAAAGGGGCCCAGACCCGCTACGCAGTTCCCAACCCACATGAGCAATCATCTTCCAAAGCTCATTTTTGTCAATAAAACCTTTTCAGCCCTCCGGGCCCGCGCCTCGCATTTTGTTGACTTGAAAACAGCCAATTCCTCGACCAACCTATCCATATCATCCCTCCGAGTAGCTTCGGCGAAAGGACGCAGGGCCGTTGCCGCAAGGCGCGGCCCTTGCTTTTTTTTTCATGAAAGCCAGGGTTGACGGCGCGCCCTTCCTCATTCATCCTTTGGTTACATCCCTCCCGTTCGTTTCGACGGCGGGACGCGGGGCGGTTCCTTCGGGAGCCGCCCCTGCATTTTTCCGGAGAAGCTTTCCTTCGCCCTTCTGCAAAAGAGAATCCCGGCCATGAAAACCTTCCTCTATATCGATGGGTTCAATCTTTATTACAGTGCCGTGAAGGGAACTCCGTTGAGATGGCTCAACCCAATTGAACTCGCGGCCCGTGCCTTCTCCCGCAACACCATTTTCCAGACAAAGTTCTTCACTGCGAAGGTGGCCGAACTTCCCGGCGACCCCCATCAGCCCACGCGGCAACTTCTCTATTGGCGCGCCCTCCACACGCTTCCAAACCTCGAAATCATCCTTGGCGAATTCCGCAAACGCATCGTTCGAATGGCCGTGGTGAATCCGCCGCCCAATACCATCGAGGTCTTCAAAACCGAGGAAAAAGGCTCCGATGTGAATCTCGCCACCCACCTCCTCCTCGATGGTTTTCAAGACCGCTACGCGGCTGCCATTGTCATCACAGGAGACTCCGATCTCGTCACTCCCATCAAAATGGCCCGCTAGATCCTGAAAAAACCCGTCGGCGTTCTGAATCCGCAACGCCTCTCCGGCCCGGATTGCCGACTGCCGAGAAAAAGCGCGGGGCTCCAACACGCGGCCAGCTTCTACCAAAACGGCCTCACTTGGTCGCAACTCGAGCACGCCCAATTTTCCAACCCCCTCACCGACGCCCAAGGCACCTTTCACAAGCCGCCCGCTTGGTAAAGACCACCCACACCTGACGCGTTTACGACCCCGTCGTTTTTTTGCTTTCGCGCGCGTTCTTGTATTTGGCCTTGGTTTTTGAAAGTGCCTGCAGCGGCGCTGCCTCGGGCGATTCCGCAATAAGCATCGCCTTCTCCTCATCGCGCATGGCGCGGCGCAGGGCTTCTGAAACCACGCTGGTGAATGTCGGATTCGCCGCCGGTTCCGCCTCCAAAATCGCGGAGATTTTGCTCTTCACCCAAGTGTGAATCTCCGGCGGCAGCGATACATTTGCGGTTATGGTCTTTCTTGGCACAAAACAGAAATAGCACACGCAACAAAAGTGTTGCAAGGCGTGTTCCTCAAAAAAAAGCGCAGCGACATATAATTTTTCTACAAATTAGTTGCCACCAGTAATACGTGTGGCACACTTGGCATCTGTGCGCAAAAACAAGGCCATCAATCTCTCTTTGTCACCCGATCTGTGGGCGTGGATTCAGAAAAAGGCCGACAATAACGGCCTCCGCATCCCCACCAGCCGCGTCATCGCCCATCTGCTTTTTCAGGTCATCGAAAAGGAAAAGCAGGCGCCTTCAGTCTCGAGGGAAAATTTTACCCATACCGTTTAAATGAACTTCCTAATCAATACCCTCAAACCGAGGGCTGCCTTCGACGACAATACCGAATCCGTGGAATCGCTCGGGTCATTGATGCGCGGCTCTCTCCAGCCCTCATGGCTCGAGGCAAACTATCCCACCAAAAACCTACAGACGGTCGTCGAAACAGTTTTCAGCCGCTTGGATGGACGGACCGGCACTGTTGGCTACCACTTGTCGCAATCGATGGGCGGCGGTAAAACCCACACGCTCCTATGCCTCGGTCTTCTTAGTAAGAATCCGCAACTTCTTCCAACCTACTTCCCGTCTGTTGAGGTCTTTGACAAAAGACCTGCGAGGGTCATTTGCATCGACGGACGCCTCAACCACCCGAACGGCATTTGGGGAACGGTCGCCGAGCAGCTCGGCCGGAAAGAGCATTTCAACGCTTTTTACTCACCTTTAAGGGCTCCGGATCCCGACCAGTGGCGCACACTGCTGAACGGTGAGCGCGCATTGATCCTGATCGATGAGCTTCCCTACTACCTTGATGGAGCCCTCGCCACCACAGTCGGCAACAGCGACCTTTGCACGGTCTCGCAGCACGCGCTGACGAACCTCTTTCTTGCCTGTGCGGATTCCAACGAGACGAGGCAGGTTGCGATTGTGATGACCGACCTGAATGCGGAGGCTTATCCAGACGGTTCCCAGAGCATTCAAAACGCGACAACCCAAGTTCTGCTCACTCTCGGCAGCGAGGGCGAAAAGGTTCTCGAAACACTGCAACCCGTCGAACTCGAGACCAACGACCTCTACCACATTCTACGCCGCCGCCTTTTTCAAGGCGAGCCTGACCCGGAAAAAGTCCGCGAAATCGCCACGGCCTATCGTGACGCTCTTCGTAAGGCAGCTACCAACAACTACTGCACTGGCGATCCTACGACACTCGCCAACGACATTGAAGAGACCTATCCCTTCAGTCCGGCCATCAAGCATCTCGCCGCCCGCTTTCGCGACAACACCGGATTCCAGCAGACGCGCGGAATGCTCCGCCTTTTCTCGAAGGTGGTGAAACACCTTTACGAGTCGGGCGAAGCCGAAAAATGCCTACTCATCGGCCCCGAGCACCTTGATCTTTCGAACAAGCCCATCCGGGATCAAATCAAAAAAATCCACACCGGCATCCAAAGCGCGGTTTCCAAGGATTTCCACCAAGACGGCGGCACGGCGAACCTCCAGCAGGTTCCGGACGATGGGGAGGTGACAAAAAAAGACCTTACCGATGCAGCGCGCATCGTTCTGTTCGCTTCGCTCTCGCACAAGGAAGCGGAGCTTGGGTTGACCCCAGCCCAGCTTGGGACTTGGTATGCCTCGCCCACGCGCGACATTTCCCGTTTTCCAGCCGTTTGGCAAAAGCTTGAGGACACTTGCGACTACCTGCACCGCACCGATCCGGATAACAAACTACTCTTTCGCCAAACCGAAAACATCCTCGTTTGGACACGCCGCCGGGCGGCTGAAATTTCCGAACCCACCGTTCTGAAGCGTCTCGGCACGAAACTCGTCGAATTGTTCAAACCCGAGACCGGCAGCCTCTACCAAAAAGTGGAAGCCTTTCCGAGCATTGCCGACCTCGCTATCGATAAGGACCGCACCACGCTGGTCATCCTCAAGCCGCAGCCCACGGCCGCTCTTCCACAGGAGGCATCCGATTTCTGGAATGGGCAGCGCTACAAAAACCGGGTGGCCTTTCTGACGGGTCTCAAGGGAGGCTTTGCCGACACCACCGAGCACACGCGCAAGATCATCGCTACCCAAGAGGGACTGGAGCGCAAGGATCTTGGATCCACGGAGCGCCGGATGTTGGAGGAGCAGATGGAGCGGGCCATGTCGGCCTTCCGGAGCGCCATGATCAATTGCTTTGACACCGTCTTCCTGCCCATCGAGGACACGCGCTTCGAGCGCATTTCCTTCCGGATGGAATATCTTGACGATAGCTACAAGGGAGCCCGTCAGGTCACGGAAGTTGCCGAGAAAGCCGGCAAATTCCTGCCGTGGATCGATGCCAATATCTCCTCCAGTCGCGAGTATGCCGAGGCGACACTCTTCGACAACAGCGTGATGCGCTGGAGCGATGTGAAGGAAAACGCCGCCACGCGTCCGGCTTGGGCCATGACGACCGCGACTTGGCTCGACGAGTTGAAGCTCGCCTGTGTAGCCAGCGATTGGTGGCGCGAGGTGGGTGCCGATCAGGTTGAGCACGGTCCGTTCGAGCGCAAGACCTCATTGTCCCTCATTCCCATTGGCCAGCAGGATGGAAGATCCAAAATCTCTCTGCGTCCCACGCCTCAGGACGCCGTGGTGCGTTGGTGTGCGGGCTCTATCTTCGATTCCTCGAAGGCCCAGCCTGTCCACGACATTACCTCGTTTGAGACCACGGAATTGAAATGCGTCTTCCGCTGCGAGGACCCGGAGGGTCAATGGACCACAGGCGATGATGTGACTTGGACAGCCAAACCCGAGTTGAAGCGTGGTGCGAATCTGCGCCCGCTGGAGTTCCATTCCACGCACGGTGCCGAAATTTTCTACACCACGGACGGCACGCGGCCCGAGGCCGGCAAGTCGGCAAAATACATCGGGCCGGTCTCGCCACCAGAAGGGTCATCTGTCGTTCAAGCCATCGCCGTGGTGCAGGGGATTCCCTCCGAGTTGCTGACGGTGAGAGTATCCACCGAAGGCCAACCCCGCCGCCAGGGCAAGGTGCGCTACCGCCCAGCGAATTTGAATGTGAAAGGCGCGGCCCAGATTGCCGCATCGATCCACAATCTTGCGGCCGCCGGCGCATCCATCGAAGCCGCTACCATCCGCCTCGCACTCCAAGGCAGTGGAGCTTTGGAGGTCCAGTTGCAGGACGCCTCGTTTGCACCGCCCGAATTCAAGTCGCATGTCGAGGCCGTGGTGGCTTCCCTGCCGAAGGCGGGCGACAAAGGTGACGAGCGCTTATTCGAGATTTTCCGTCTTTTCTTCCCGAGCGTGGAGGCGTTCGACAGTTGGAGGAAGGCTCAGGATGTGCGCGGATTCCGCGAAGATCAGGTCGAGTATGTCGAGTAAACTCCGATTCGAGGGGTTCGCCTACAGCCCCGAACTTCGCCGACACCACATCTTCATGGATGTTCCCTCGCGTCTCGAGGACGATGTGGTTTTTGTCGAGGATGTCTCGGACAAGGAATCTCCTCGAGAGAAGGCCCGTCTGCCATTGCGTTTTTTCGAGAGCGTCCAGACACCTATTTCTGCCCATTTCAACCAGCGCATCTCGGACAACGAGGAACTCAAAAACTGTCCACGCGCGCGGTTCGTGCGAGGCAAACGCATCCCGCTCGATCTGCTTCTGGGGCGGGAGCTTCTCGTCCTCGCTTGGGCGATCGAGCCATGGGAGCGCCCGCCAGAGAAGGATCCCGTATTCCTTCACATTCCACGAGCCTTGGAATCTTGGCTTGGCATGCCTCCGGAGGAACGATGGACGCTCTATCGCCTGACCAATGCTAAAGCGGGCTATCTTGCAGATTCTGGCAAAGGCTGGCGTCGCTCGCTTCGCTATGGGCTCTGCGGCGAGGTCGGCGGCGCATCGACCTCAGCCACACCGCGTAAAAAAAAAGCCCTGACGCCCAGCCTGGACTCTTCCCGCCAGAGCCACCCACGCAGTCAGAGCTTTTCTGAGGCTGCTATCTGAAGCCCGCCCCCCTTTTTTTCCATGACATCCTTCATCGAAACACAATTCCCGATCGCCCAGCTTTCTGCCGAATGCTTTAAAGAGCGCAAAGCTAATAACAGCCAGACCCTTACGCGCCTCGGCAAATGGTGGGGCCGCAAGCCACTCATTCTTGTTCGTGCGACATTGCTGGGCCTTCTTATGCCGGCCTCGGGCGATCTTTCGCGAGACCGACGGATTTTCCTCAAAATCCTCACGATGGACGATGATGGCGTCTGGCAACGGTGCAAGGGAGACATTCCCGTGGCCGAGTGGAAAAACGCCGCACCGCCGGATTTGCGGGAAAAATACTTCGGCAAAAAAGGATTCAAGCCGGGGCTTTCGAAAGAGGAAAAAAACGAGGTCCTGGATGAGATTTGGGAGGCTCTTGACGCCGGAGAGCAAGACGCCCTTGATGCGAAGCGCAGCCGCGATTTTTCCCGCACCGAATTCGACTGTCTGTCCTACTCCCAACGCATCCGCGCCTGCGAACGCCCAGAGAATATCGAGGGCCCGACGAGCGCCTCATGGGCCGAGATCAATGCCCACCTCGGCACCCGCGCATCCAATCTTCAGGAACTTTTCGCCGAACTCTCGAGCAAGCGCTTCGGCGAACGCGCGAAGGTGGGAGATTGCTTCTGCGGTGGCGGATCGATTCCGTTTGAGGCCGCCCGCATGGGACTCGATGCCTACGCCTCAGACCTCAACCCCATCGCCTGTCTCCTCACATGGGGCGCACTGAATATCGTGGGTGGCGGTCCCAAGAAAGTGCTCGAGGTGCGGGAGGAGCAAGAGCGCGTTTACCAAGCCGTCGCCGATCAAATCGAGGAGTGGGGTATCGAACGCAGCGAGGAGGGCTGGCGTGCGGAGTATTATCTCCACTGCGTGGAAGTCAAAATGCCCGATGGATGGCTCGTGCCCCTCGCGCCGAGTTGGGTCATCGGAAGAAAAACGAACACCATCGCCATCCTTGTTCCCGACCACAAAAACAAACGCTTCGACTTCCGCGTCAAAATGGACGCCACCGCCGAGGAAATGGCCCAAGCCTCCAAGGGCACGATCTCGGATAGTCTTGTGACGAATCCTGCCACGGGAAACTCCGTCAAGCTCTCGGTCATTCGCGGTGACCGCAAGGATGTTGTTGGCCGGAACGCCAAAGGCAAGGAGATAAAGGAAAACCGAACCAACCTCCGCCTCTGGGAAGCGACCGATTGGAAGCCGCGCCCGGAAGATTTTTACCAAGAACGCCTCTATGCCATTCGGTGGAGAAACGAGGGCAGAAAGACCGTTTATCGGGAACCGACAGCTTTTGACATGCGAATTGAGGAGAAAGTAGAAGACCTTCTCGCCGAACGCTTCATGGATTGGCAACGCTCGGGGCACATCCCTTCCATGAAGATTGAGCCGGGATTTAATACTGCACAACCGATCCGCGAACGCGGTTGGGCGTATTGGCATCAACTTTTTCAACCTCGAGGTCTTCTTTGGTTGGGACTTGCAAACAAACGAAATAACAAAATCGGACTTTTTGGATTTCTTAAAACACTACAATACAACTCACGGCTAAGTAACTGGAATCCAGCAAGTGCATTAGAGTTGGTCGATAGAGTTTTCTCCAACCAGTCCTTGAATACGCTTTGGAACTATGGATCGCGCACAACACTCTCTAACCAGAATTGTTTTAGCATTCGCTTAGATAAAGCTTGGTCATTTCAAGTTACGAAAGTTGAGCCAACGGACGCTCGCTCGCTCCAACAAAATAACCATTTCTGGATCACAGACCCACCCTACGCCGATGCGGTGAATTACGACGAATTGTCGGAGTTTTTTCTGGCGTGGATTGAAAAAAAACTACCGGCGCTTTTCCCTGACTGGTATGCCGACTCGAAGCGGGCATTGGCAGTCAGAGGCAAGGTCGGCGAGACCTTTGAAGACACCTTGGTCGAGATTTACAGCAATCTGAGCCGCCACACCTTGCCGGGCGGTATGCAGGTGATCATGTTCACGCATTCCTCGAATGATGTTTGGCTCTCGCTGACGAAGGTGATCCGGCGCTCGGGTATGCAGGCACTGGCTGTGTGGGCAGTGCGGACGGAAACCGAGAATGCCTCCAAGGGTGATGGCAACTATGTGAGAGCGACATATCTCGTAGTCTTGAAACCACGTGAGGCCCGCGCGCCCAAGCCGATGGCTCAAATACGGGGCGAGATCACCCGCGAGGTCGAGCGCCTTCTGGGCGACATGGATTCCATCAACCACGGCGGAGAGATGAATTTCAAGTTTGGCGACCTGCTGCTCGCGGCTCCCACAGCGGTGCTGAAGGTGATGACGGGCCATGAGAAGATTTTAGGATTGAACGATCTCGCCCGTGACAAATTCGAAGCCGATATGCTTGAGCAGGCCGAGAAGTTTCGCGACGAGCGCCTCTATCCTGAGGGATTCGACGGGGCGGCGTGGGAGAAGCTTTCGCGTGGCGAGCGGTTTTATCTGATGGGCTTGTGGCAGGAATTCCAAGGCGATCAGAGCCAGGAACTCTACCAAATCTCGTCGAAAGCTTACGGCATTACGGATTACGGCGACTTGCTTGCCAGCAAAAAAGCCAACGAGGCGCGATTGATGACCCCGCTTGAAATTCGCGGTCGTGCGGCTTTGCTTCGTGTGATTGGCGAAAAGACACCCACAGCCGCCCTCTTGGGAGCTGTGGCAGAAGCTGAGCACAAGGAGGACGCGATGCTGGCGCATTGCTACCTGCGAGACGAACTCGGCACACCAACAGCCGAAAGTGCCACGACACTGCGAACACTTTGCCGCTTTCTCCAAAAGTTGAAGCCGCTTGAGCATTGGCAAAAATCCGCCCACTGGCTCGGCGAGATCGAGCCCGGCATCGGGCAGTTGTAGGCATGGTGCGCCGCTTTTCCAGCCGGCAGGGCAGTCCCTATCGCGACTACCTGAACACGCAGCTCGAAGGGGCGAGAAACTACGACCGCATCGCCGGATATTTCACCGTCTCGGTGCTGGAAATCGCTGGCGATGCCATTTCAAAGCTTCAAGGCAAGGCGCGCATTGTCTGCAATTCCCAACTCGATGCACGGGAATTCAACGCGACCGGTGGCAGTGCCATGAACCGAGAGTGGGGCGGCCATTGGCTGGAAGCGAAGCCCGCAGAACGCGACCGATTCAAGCAATTGCTCGAACTCCTTGGTTCCGGCAAGCTGGAGATTCGCGTCGCCCCCGACGACCGCTTCGGCCTCGTGCATGGCAAAGCGGGTCTCATCGAAAAAGCGGATGGTTCCTGCGTGGCATTTCTTGGGAGCAACAACGAGACCCGGCAGGCTTGGCGGGGCAACTACGAGCTGATGTGGGAAGACGATTCGGCCGAAGCCGTCGCCTGGGTGCGCGAGGAATTCGACCACCTCTGGCAATATGCCGTGCCGCTCTCGGATTTCGTCCTCCAAGACATCGAACGCCTCGCGGAAGGAACGCGCATTGACTTGTCGAAGTGGCGCGAGACCCCAAGCGCCGATGCCGCCGCGACAACGAGCGACCTCTACCGCAAGGCGCAAGGCTTGCGCGACTACCAACAGCAATTTGTTGATATCGCCTTCCGGCACCATGTGGAGGGAGACGGAGCCCGATTCCTTTTGGCCGACCAAGTGGGGCTCGGAAAAACACCCCAAATGGCCTTGGCCTCAGCCCTCATGGGCCTCTACTCACAAAAGCCCGTTCTCATCATTGTTCCCAAAACGCTCGTGGAGCAGTGGCAGGGAGAGCTGTTGGAACTTCTGGGCCTGCCCTCCGCGTGCTGGTCGAGTGCCGGACGGCGCTGGATCACCGAAAGCAAAGAAGAAATCCCCGCCGCCCTCAACGAGTGCCCACGCCGCATCGGAATTCTCAGCCAAGGCTTGGTCGTCCACTCCGCCGAAGTCCGCGAGCAACTCTCCAGCCTTCATGGCGGCTACGCCTGCGTGATCATCGACGAAGCCCACCGGGCACGGGTGCAGCGCAACGGAAACCGCAAAACTCCGAACAACCTCATGCGGTTCGCGCGCCAGATTTCCCGGAAAACCCGATCCTTTATCCTTGGCACCGCCACGCCAGTGCAACTCGACCCGATCGAAGCCTTCGACCTCCTCGAAGCGATCGATGGCGATACAGATTCGGTTCTGGGCACGATCTCCAGCCGCTGGCGGCAACTGCCGGAGGCGGGCATCGACATCGCCTGCAACCGCAATGTCCCAAATGACCCCCGAGAGGCGCTCATTTGGCTTGGAAATCCCTTCCCGACGGCATTGGACAACGCCGATCTCGGCCGCATCCGCTCGCAACGAAATATCACTGGCACGATCCTCGACCCCCAACTCGAAACCCGCTTGCTCGGAGACCTGCGGGTGCGCGCCCAACTCGAAAAACTTCCAGAACTCTCGCCCTATGTGCGACGAATAATCCAACGAACCCGCCTTGATCTCGAGGAAGAGGGACTTCTACCAAAAATCGATGTCGAAGCGATTGATGAACGCATCGCGCTCCCCGCACCGCTTCAAGCTGCCTACGAGTTAACCAAAGAATACTGTGCCCTCCTGTCCCAGCGTCAAAAGGGAGCTGGATTTCTCGAAACCCTCTTGCTCCGGCGCATGGGAAGCTCGTTTTTTGCGGGATTCAAAACAACCGAGAGGCTCCTCCGCAAAGAAGTCGCCGCCACTGAGGAGGAGGAAGACGAAGACGACGAGGATTCAGCTCCCAGCCTTCCCGAACTCATCGCCAGCGCCACCACCGAGGAATCCCAAAAACTCGCCGAAATCATCGAACAACTGCACGGCAGCCTTCACCTCGATGCAAAACTTTCCCGCCTCAAGGAATTCCTCTTCCACCGCCGCTGGGCCGATCGCGGGTGTATCGTCTTCTCTCAATATTATGAGACAGCGAGCCGATTTGCCGAACTCCTCTCCCGCGAAACCCATCTGGCTGGTCGCGAGATCCCAGTTTATGCGGGCGAAGGCAAAGCTGGCATCTGGATGGATGGTGAGTGGACTCCAGCAGACCGCCGCGTATTGAAAGACCGCGCCGCACGCGGTGACTTCGCGATTTTCTTCGGAACCGACGCCGCCTCCGAGGGGCTCAACCTCCAATACCACCTTTCCACCCTCATCAACCTCGATTCCCCGTGGTCGCCCACACGACTCGACCAGCGCACAGGCCGCGTCCGCCGCATTGGACAACCGAAGGCGGATGTGCTCGTGGCATCCTTTCGCTACGAAGGCTCCGTCGAAGACACTGTCTGGCAGCGGCTTTCGCAGCGCTATAAGCAAATACACAACCTCATGGGAACGCTACCCGATGTCCTGCGAAGCGCCTGGGTCATGGAAGCCCTCGACAAGCGCGAAGAATCTCAGCGAATCATCGACGCCACGCCCGATGAACCGCCCCTCCGCATTCGCAATCGCATCGCCAAGCCAGAAAAACCTTGGGGCTTCAGCAAAACCTACCTGGACAGAAACGAAGCTTTCAATGGGTTGAAAAGCCCTTGGTGAATCCTTTTCAGAAAACCCAAAACAACCACCCAAAACCGATGAAAACAACCATCCCATTCGCATCTTTCGACCTTCAATCCCTCCTCAACACGGTGGCGGATTTTACCGACGCCGTTTGTGGCGAGGAGTTCCAAGCGGCGACCCTTGCAACAGAATCCGAACGCGAAGATCTCTACGAACAGGATTGGGATAATCTCCCGCGATTCGAGCGGGAGCATCGTTTTCCCGAACTCGAGGCAAAGCTCAAAAATGGAGAAACGCTGGTCTTGGATATTGCCGAGCCGTATGTCGGAGAACCGATCAACTTTGTGGACGGAAGTTCCGTGGATGTGAGTGAAGACGAGGATTTCAGCGGCGGAGAAACCGATTCTACTGTTTTGTTTCTGGATTTGGATTCCGGCACTGGCGAGCTCCGATTCGAAACCGGAATGCTGTGTAGCAATGGCTGCATGCGCCCGCCAAACCTCCATCGCGGAAGCATTGGCTTGTTGGACAAACTTGTGCAGGAATTTTTAAAGCGCTTCATCAAATCCTGATCGGCGCAATCCCACCTTGGTCTGTGCATGGCTAATAGAAATTTGATGCATTTTTCTGACGAAACATGAATGCCGCCATCCTCTGGCCGTTTCAGCAGCTCAAATCACCGAGGCGAAGGGGATGAAAAAAATCCAAGAGGCACGGAGGCGTAGCGATCGCGTGCGGGAGCTGCTGGAAATGCTGGGCGACGACCGGAAAAATCCGCCCGCTGGCCACGCGCTGCGCGGGTGTTTTTACTCCTCCACTCGACCCCTCCCCTCACGCAGAGGCTTTGCGCGCGGAGTTGCAGAGCGCAATGACCGCATGGGAGGAAGTGCTGGCCAAGGACTTTCGCACTGGGCCAGCGCGGTAGAATCGCGGGATCGGCGATTGATACGAATGTCTCTTTAAAATTGGACTTGGCGCTGCAAAAGAAGGGGGCATGGCCGTCTCGGCCGTGCGGAGACTGGTATACTCAAACCATGCCCATTCGAACCAAGGCGCCCCCCGTCTCACACAGGCGGGACGCCTGTGCCCCTCTCCAAAAGTCCAGAACCAAGCGGCTTTTCGTATGAGTTCCCCTCTTGCTATGAGGGTTTGGAAACGAGCTCTGCGCATTTCTTGGTGTGTGCCGACAGGCATTTCACCAGATTCGGGATGATGGGATGATTGAGGCCGTCGTTGCCAAGTCGATGGGCTGCCCGTTCGGCCGCCTCTGGAAGCGATGCGGCCATTTGCTCAATGCGGTCGAGAAGTTCCTTGGTGGAGACTCTGAGTTCACGGGCACACGATTCCCACTCCCGTTTACCGATCCTCCCCAAGCGGTATTCCACCCCAAGCTTTCAACCAACTCATTCCCGCAATCCGGAATGTCCAACTGGCAGGTGTCCTGCGGGACTATGGTCGCAACTTCAATCCACTCCTCCGCTGTATCGTTCGCCGCACACGGGGCTATCTGGAATCAACCATCAATCCCCATACTGGTGGGTATTATTTGCCAAAGGTCGAGGTGCGCCTCTTCGGCGAGGATGCCGACGGAGCCTTGGCGCTTGATGGCTACCTGCGCGATGCGTATCACGAAGCGGAGGTTTTTTCCGACCTCCTCAAACAAAGGGTGCAAGGTGCTGGTTTTTTCAAAACCCTCTTGCTCCGACGCCTTGGCAGCTCAATCGAGGCCGGTCGCCGCACCGTTCGCAAGCTCCTCGGACTCGATCCCGAGACTGGAGAGGAAGATGACGAGGAAGACGAAGAGCCAGAAAATGGAGAAGATCGCGCCCCCATGGCGCCGGCTGATTTCAAAAACTTCACCGACCCAGAAAAGCGCTCGCTCGCGCGGTGTCTGCAACTCCTCGACCAAGGCGGCAATCGCGATCCCAAGCTCGAGGCAGTCACAGGCTATCTCCTCGGCGAGCGCAATGATGCTCTCGGGAGTTGGATCAACAAAGGATGCATCCTCTTTTCTCAATACTACGACACCGCTCGCTGGTTCGGTTTCGAACTGGCAAAGCGGCCAGAATTTTCACATCTGGACATCGGCCTCTACGCAGGAAGCAACCGCTCTGGGTTCTGGCGTGGCGGCGATTTCCAGCGGTGTGACCGCAACGACCTCAAGCAACGCGTTCGCACCGGCGAGCTAACCCTGCTCCTCGGAACAGATGCCGCCTCCGAGGGACTCAACCTCCAGCGCCTCGGCACACTCATCAACATCGACCTGCCATGGAACCCCACGCGCCTCGAACAGCGCAAGGGCCGCATCCAGCGCATCGGACAAATCCGTTCGGAAGTATGGGTCGCCAACCTGCGCTATCGCGATTCGGTAGAAGACAAAGTGCACCGCGTCCTCGCCCAACGACTTGAAGCCATCCACCGGATATTCGGCCAAATTCCCGACACGCTCGAGGATGTGTGGGTAAAAATCGCCCAAAACGACGAAGAGTCCGCCCGCCAACTCATCGAACGCGCCGCCCACACCCGCAACCCCTTCGACAAGAAATACAGCAAAGTCGAAGACGCCGATTGGGAAACCTGCACCACAGTTCTCAACCCCATCCGCGTCCGCGAGATTCTGAGCAGCCCTTGGTGAATCCTTTTCCAACACCAAATCACCCTCAGAGAAACCAATCACAACGAACGCGCCAGCCGCATCGGCTTCAAATTCATCAACCACTCCAGCAACGAGGTGATGAGGGTGTTCAAAGCTTGAGTAAAAAATTGTTACCCGAGCACAATAAAATGTTGTATCGTTACGACAACATCTAACCGAAATGAAAACACCACACGAGAACTTTGCCTCTTTTTTTCAATCAATTCGAAAAGAAAATCGCATTACCCTGAGAGCCTTCTGTGAACTGGCCGATGCCGACCCCGGCAACATCAGCCGCATGGAGCGCCGAGCCATTCCGCCGCCGCAAGACCGGGAAATCCTCTGCCGCTATGCCAAGGCTCTCAATCTGCGGGACGGCAGCGACGAATGGTATTTGTTTTTCGACCTGGCTGCTGCGGATCGTGGCATCATTCCTCAAGACATCATGGACGATGCGGAACTGGTCAAAGAACTCCCTGCATTCTTCCGAACCCTGCGAGGCCAAAGGCCCACCGAAACGGAGATGCGCAAAGTGGTGGAAAAAATCCGCGCCAGCTGACCCATGGCATCATCTGCGCGCCATTTCAAAGCCCCATTTCTCAGCAAGGAGACATGCTGGGCAGCGGCGGATCAATTCCGGCAGCGGTATTGCCCACAGAATGAAATACCGGTCGATGTGCTTGCCTTGGTGGAGTTCGAACTCGATCTGGAAATCCGGACAATCACGGGTTTGAAAGAGGATGCGGATGTGGATGCTCTTTTGCTGGGAGATTGGAAGACACTGATTCTCGACCAACAGCAGTTTCTTGATGATCGATTCACGAACCGCCTGCGCTTCAGTATAGCCCACGAGTTGGGCCATTTTGCCCTGCACAAAGAGGTCTTTCAGAGCATCCCAAGGGCAAGTGCCAATGAGTGGATTTCGTTCATGCTGGAGATGCCGGAGAAAGAATACGGATTGCTCGAATTTCATGCTAACGAGTTCGCCGGCCGATTATTGGTTCCCTTCGAAAATCTCAAAACGCAATTTACCAGCGTGCTTGATGAATTGGAATCCACCGGGTTCAAACGCCAGCAACTCTCCGACGAGCATATTTCCTATCTTTGCGTGCCCCTAGCGAAACACTTTGCTGTGTCCCAGGAAGTGATCGAGCGCAGACTCATCAAGGAAAGGCTGTGGCCATTGGCGTGATGCAATTTCTCATCGCAGATTCCTTCACCGACAGCCTCTCCCTCCTGAACGATGACGAGCAGAAGGCGGTTAAGACCACGGCTTTCGACCTCCAGATGAACCCGGCGAATCCGGGCATGAGCTTCCACCGCCTCGACAAGGCGAGGGATAAAAATTTCTGGTCCGTGCGGGCGAGCGCGGACATCAGGATCATTGTCCACAAAACCTCTGGCAGCCTCCTACTCTGCTATGTGGACCACCACGACGACGCCTACTCATGGGCGGAGAGGCGAAAACTCGAAACCCACCCGACCACCGGAGCCGCGCAGATCGTGGAGATTCGCGAGACGGTTAAAGAAATCGTCATCCCGAGCTATGTCCAATCCGAGGAGCCTAAAAAAGCTCCCGCGCCACCGCTCTTCCTCGCCGAGTCCGATGAGACCCTTCTCAACTACGGAGTGCCGCCCGAGTGTCTCGATGATGTGCGGGCACTCACCGAAGAAGATGCCCTGCTGACCCTCGCTGAGAGGCTCCCCACCGAAGCCGCCGAGGCCCTGCTCGAACTCGCCACCGGCGGCAAGCCTGCAATCCCCGAAGCAGCCAAGGAAACAAGTCCCTTCGAGCATCCCGACGCCAAACGCCGCTTCCGAATCGTCCAAAATGCCGACGAGCTCCAGCAGGCCCTCGATTACCCCTGGGAAAAATGGACCGTTTTCCTGCACCCCGGCCAGCGCGAATGGGTCGAGCGCAACTACAACGGCCCAGCCCGCATCACAGGCTCCGCAGGCACAGGAAAAACCGTGATCGCCTTGCACCGTGCCGCACACCTTGCTCGCACCCAACCCGAGTCCCGAATCCTCCTCGCCACATTCTCCGAAACGCTCGCCAGTGCCTTGAAAACCAAACTCCGCCGCCTTTTGGGAGCCGAACCAAGGCTCGCTGAGCGTATCGATGTTCACTCCCTGAATGCCTTGGGTCTTCGACTCCACAAAACCCTCCTCGGTCCTGTCAAAATCCTCACGGACGCCGAAGTGAACGCCCGCCTGCAAAAGGTGGCCGCTGGATTTCCCGCCCAATTCACTCCGAATTTTCTCCGCACCGAGTGGGAACAAGTGGTCGATGCGTGGCAGCTTGGCACCTGGGAATCCTACCGCGATGTAGCCCGCCTTGGCCGCAAGACACGCCTCCCCGAAGCCCGCCGCATGGCCCTCTGGCAAATCTTCGCTGTTCTCCGCGCCTTGAATCCCTCAGCCGCACTGGCGCGAGGTCATACGATCACGATGGACGGAAGCGGAAACATCCTGCGCTCCGCAACAGATGCGATCAAATCCCAAGAACTGACCACGCGATTCCACGATGGCGAAGTGAAATCAGAGGTCCAAAAGCTCCCTCTTTAGTTTTA
>Ga0247833_1004707_pt1 | contig 16614 bp, 13 predicted proteins | sample LaCruzMarch2015__7_FD_187117 | JGI IMG/M metagenome (GOLD analysis project Ga0247833, IMG submission 187117) | Freshwater microbial communities from meromictic Lake La Cruz, Castile-La Mancha, Spain - LaCruzMarch2015_8m | ecosystem: Environmental > Aquatic > Freshwater > Lake | place: Spain...
TCGCCTTCGGCCGCTGGGTGCAGGCTGCGGCCGTGGCCACGGTGGTCGGCAGCCTCGCTTTCGCGTTCCTGGGGCCGGTGAAGTCGCTCCTGCCGTGGGAGCCGTTCTCGCGGGCCCGCCTCGCCGAACTCCAGAAGAGCGGTGCAACCGTGCTCGTGGACTTTTCTGCCGACTGGTGCATGACCTGCAAGCTCAATCTCGCCACCGCCATCGAGACGACGCGGGTCAAGGCGGCGATCGAGGCCAACCGCGTGGTGCCGCTCCTGGCCGACTGGACGGAGGAGTCGCCCGAGATCAAGTCGATGCTCGAGACGCTGCAGAGCCGCTCGATCCCGGTGCTCGCGGTCTTCCCCGCCGGCGGCCCCGACGAGCCGATCCGCGCCCCGATCATCCTTCGCGACCTGATCACCGAATCGCAGGTGCTCAAAGCCCTCGAGCAGGCCGGCCCCTCGCGCCCCACGATCGGCACGATCCGCGCCGCTGCGCTGCCGTAAGGCAGGCTTCAGCCTGTCACCTCTCAACGCGCTCGCGCCGGCTTCGGGCTCCCCAGATACCGTCGCCATACGCTAAGGCAGGCGGCAATAACCCGCATTCGGAGCCGGCGGTACGCTGCTTCATCGCCGAGGGCGATCGCTAGTCCCTACTCAACTGTGATGGTGCGCTCGGTGTAAGCCGCGTATCTGCCCGTCGGCTCTTCCGCATCGCACCGACCGTCTCCGCCGAACGTTCTCAACGCCTACGAGTTGGCGAGGCGAGGGGTAACCCCGAGCCGGATTCAGCTAGTTGAGACACGACCGACGGACAGCCTACGCGAGCGTTAACGCAACACGACGCGCTCGTCTGCCGGGCTTGCCGCGTGCACGTCGCCGATGCGCCAAGCCTCGAAGCCGAGGTCGGCGAGCTGGTGCCGGATGCTGTCGGCGAAGTGCGGCGACACGACGAGCACCATGCCGATGCCCATGTTGAACACGCGCTCCATTTCGTCGGCCGCGATGCCGCCGAGCTTTTGGAGCCAGGGAAACACGCCGGGCACGCTCCATGATCCGCGGGCCAGGCGAATCTGCACCTCGTTCGGCACGATCCGGGCCAGGTTCTCCACGAGCCCGCCGCCCGTGATGTGGGCGATGCCGTGCACGACATGCTTCACGCGGTAGTGCCGCAGCACGGCCTTCACAGGCCGGGCGTAGAGCCGCGTCGGCTCGAGCAGGAGATCGTGGACGGTGCGGCCGCCCAGTTCGGCCACGGGGTCACCGCCGGACAGCCCGCCGATCTCGAACACGGCCTTCCGCACAAGGCTGTAGCCGTTGGAGTGAAACCCGCTCGAGGCGATGCCGAGGGCCACGTCGCCCGGCTGGATCTGCCTGCCGTCAACGAGCCGCTTCCGCTCCACGACGCCCACGCAGAAGCCAGCGAGATCATATTCGCCGCGCTGGTACATGTCGGGAAGAATCGCCGTCTCGCCGCCCACGAGCGCGCACTCGCACTCCACACAGGCGTCGGCGATGCCCCGCACGATCTGCTCGAGAAGGGCGGGATCATCGTGCGACATCCCGACGTAATCGAGGAAGAAGAGGGGCTCGGCACCGGTGCACAGGGCGTCGTTGACGCTCATCGCCACGAGGTCGATGCCCACGGTGTGGTGCACGCCGGCCGTCACGGCCACTTTCAACTTCGTGCCCACGCCGTCGGTGCACGAAACGAGGAGCGGATCTTCGTAGCCGCGGCTGAACAGCCCCTTGAGGTCGAGCTGGAAGAGGGCCGCAAAGCCTCCCTCGGGGCTCATCACCCGCGGGCACTGCGTGCGGCGCATGTGCGCAGGCAGACGGGCCATCCCCTCGCGGTACAGCTCGAGGTTCACGCCGGCACTGGAATACGTGGCTCCGCTCACGGGGCGTATCTTCCCAGCGCTCGCGGCGCCCGCAAGGCCGGGAAAGGAATCCCGGCCCCCAGCCTACGACTGCCCCGGCGTCACCGAGTCGCGATACTCAAACTTGTACTTGCCCGGATTCGGCACCGGATACGTGCCGTCGGGGCCGGCCACGAGGATGGAGGGACCGCCATCGACGAGGGCGTCGACTCCAGCCGTGAGGTCGTCGGGGGAGTTGAGGTAGTCGTCGTAGGTGATCGGCCGGCCGGTGTGTGCGGCATAGCGGCCCATCGCCGTGACCAGGCTCGCCTCGGCTCCCCGCGCGGCCTCGTTGTAGGCGTCGCCAGCGATGATCGCCGACACGAAGTGCTCCCACTCGCGCCGGTACGGATTCGGCTCGGGCTGCTCGGCGGCCCAGAGCACGTGCTCCTTGTCGGACTTCTGCCCGGTGTAGATCGTCGACTTCGCCGGTGAGTGGCCGCTGCCGGAGATCGTGAAGGCCCCCTTCGAGCCCTGCCCGAACACGCCGAACTTGCTGTCGCAGCCCTTCATCACGCGGCTCGAGTAGAAGAACTTCGCCCCGTCGGCATACGTGTATTCGATGGAGTAGCTGTCGAAGTTTTGATCGTCGATCTTGCCGCGGTAGTGGCGGCCGCCCGTGGCGTCGGCCCGCACCGGCCACGAGCCCTGCATCCAGGACACCTCGTCGATGTGGTGCACGCAGTAGTCGCTGAAGATGCCGCCACTCGCCCAGAGAAAGTTGTGAAACCGCTTCAGCTGCCAAAGCACCTCGTCCATCTCGCCGCGGCCGGGCGCGAGGTCGAGATTATGCCCCGGGTCGTGTTCCCGATAGCCGCGGAATGCGATCAGCTCTCCCGCCTCGCCTTCGCGAAGCCGCTGGTAGAGCTCACGACGCCGGTCACAGTGGCGGCACATCAGCCCCACGGCGACCTTCACGCCCTTCTCGTCTGCCCGCTTGGCAAGCTCGAGCATCCGTCGCGTACTCGGCCCGTCCACGGAGACGGGCTTCTCCATGAAGGAGTGCACGCCCTTCTCGATCGCGTATGCGAGCATCGGAGCCCGGAACGCCGGCGGCGTGGCGAAGAGCGCGATGTCGCCGGGCCGCAGGCAGTCGAGCGCCTGCTTGTAGGCCTCGAAGCCGATGAAGATGCGGTCGTCGGGCACGTCGACCCGCTCCTTGAACTGCTCTTCGATCGACCGCTTGACGATCTTGGCACGGTCGGAGAACACGTCCGCAAGCGCCACCACGCGGGTTTCGCCCCCCGGCACCGAAAGCGCGTCGACCGCCGCACCGCCACCGCGGCCTCCACAGCCGACCACCGCGATGCGAATCTCGTCGCTGCCGGCAGCATGGACCCGGGGGAGGGCGAGGCCAGCCAACGCGGCGGCTCCGGCGATCTGCCCGGCGGTCGTGCCGAGGAACTCACGGCGGGAAGACTGAATTGATGCGGGGATACGGGGCATGAAACACTCCGAGGCTGGTGAAATGCGGCCAGATCGCTCCTGCTGACGTTTCCGCATGAAGGATCTGTCCACGCACTTACGAGCATACCGTCGGTTTGTACGGGAGTGCATCGCCACTTCTGCATATGAAAACACGAGGGATTGGTATGATTTGCGGATGGTCCCGCGGAAAACCAGAGCCGTCGCCAAACGGCAGCACGCCGAGCAGCCGCTCCCGCCGCTGCAGTTCACCCAGCGGCTGCCCTACGGGGCCGTCCTCCAGGATGCGGGCGACCGCCGTGGCCGGGGCGTGCAGTTCATCGTCTACAGCCGGTCCGCCACGGCGATGCGCGTGCTGCTCTACGACCGCGCAGACGACCCGGAACCGGCCGAGGTGATCGCCCTCGATCCCAGCAAGGACCGCTGGGGTGACATCTGGAGCATCTTCGTGCCGGGCGTGGAGCCGGGCCAGCTCTACCACTTTCAGGCCGACGGACCCTTCGCACCCGACCGCGGCCAGCGGTTCGACGGCACCGCCCGGCTCATCGATCCCTATTCCCGCGCGCTCGCGGGGCGGTTTCTGCCCGGCGACGACGGCATCATCCGGCCGCCGAAGAGCGTCGTCGTCGACGACTCGTTCGACTGGCAGGGCGACAGGCACCTGCGCCGCGGGCTGGCCGACACCATCATCTACGAACTCCACGTGAGGGGATTCACCGCCAGCCCGACGAGCGGCGTCACGCATCCCGGCACCTACCTGGGCGTGATCGAAAAGATTCCGTATCTCAAGTCGCTCGGTGTGACGGCCGTCGAACTGATGCCGATCCATGAGTTTCCCACCGAGTCGCCCTCGGGCGAGCGTCCTCCGCACGCCAACTACTGGGGCTACGACCCGATGGCGTTCTTCGCCCCGCACCGGGGCTATGCGTGGGGCACCGAGCCGGGCTGCCAGGTCCGCGAGTTCAAGGAAATGGTGCGGGCGCTCCATGCGGCGGGCATCGAGGTGATTCTCGACGTCGTCTTCAACCACACGGCCGAGGGCAACCACCTCGGGCCGACGTTTTCGTTCAAGGGCTTGGAAAACCGCGTTTACTACATGCTCGGTGACGGCGGCAGCTACTACCGCAACTACACGGGCTGCGGCAACACGATCAACGGCAACCATCCGATCGTCCGCGAGCTGATCTTTCTCTGCCTGCGGCACTGGGTGCACAACTACCACATCGACGGCTTCCGCTTCGACCTGGCGAGCGTGCTCTCGCGCGACCGCAACGGCGACATCCTCCCGAACCCGCCGATCGTCGAGCTGATCACGGAAGACCCGATGCTCGCCGACACGAAGATCATCGCAGAGGCCTGGGACGCGGCGGGCGCCTACCAAGTGGGCACGTTCGCGAGCATGCGCTGGGCCGAGTGGAACGGCCGTTACCGCGACGACGTGCGCCGCTACTGGCGGGGCGACTTCGCCCAGACGGGGCATCTTGCCACGCGGCTGGCGGGCTCGAGCGACCTCTACGGCGACGACGGCCGCCAGCCGTATCACAGCATCAATTTTGTGACCTCGCACGATGGGTTCACGCTCAACGACCTCGTGAGCTACCGCGAGAAGCACAACGAGGCCAACGGCGAGGGCAACCGCGACGGCGACAACAACAGCTTTTCGGAAAATTACGGCGTCGAAGGACCGACCACGCGGGCTGACATCGAGACGATGCGGGCCCGGCAGATTCGCAACATGCTGGCGACACTGCTGGTGAGCCAGGGCGTGCCGATGATCCTCATGGGCGACGAATGCCGGCGCACGCAGCACGGCAACAACAATGCCTACTGCCAGGACAACGACGTCTCGTGGTTCGACTGGACGCTCGTCGACACGCATGCCGATCTCGTCCGGTTCGTGCGTGAACTGGTGCGGTTTCGGCTCGGCAACCCGACGGTTCGCCGCCGGTCGTTTCTTGAAGGGGGCACGAGCACCGACGGCGCGCTTCCCGACGTGGAATGGTTCTCGCCCGAAGGCACACACGTCGACTGGTATGCGGCCGACGCCAGCCTCGCCTGCTTCTTTGGGGCACCCACCCCCGCCAAACTGCTCGAGGAAGACGACATCGCGGCCGGCGGCATCGAGGGCACGCCACGGCATTTCCTCCTATTCGCCCACGCCGGCTCCCTGCCCCGGAGGTTCCACGTGCCCACCGCGCCGGCCATCGCGGGCCTGCCCTGGCGGATGTTCATCAACACGAACGCCCCGGTCCCGCACGACATCCACGCCGACGGCCGCGGACCGCTCGTCGACGTGACGCAGCCGATCGAGCTTGCCGAGCGGTCGCTCGTGTGCCTCGTGGCCGACATGGTGGCCCCTCTTCCACCGATTGGCCTGTCGGCACCGCCGCCGCTATCTTGAGAGAGCGAGAGATCACTGATTCGCCCCCCTTCTTCGGAGACCTGCTCATGGAATGCCTGCCACGTTTCCTGTCATGCGTTGCCGTGGGCGGACTGATGATCGGCTGCGCTCCGCCGGCTGCACCGCCACCGCGACCAGCCGCGGCATCCCACGATCATGATCATGACCACGACCATGGCGACCACGACGAGCCGGAGACCGTGGCCGAAGGCCTCGCGCAACTGGAAAAGCTGTGTGCCGACGTGAAGGCGCATCTCGCGGCCGGCGACCACGAGAAGGCCGACGGCCCGGTGCACATGGTGGGCCACCTCCTCGAAGAGCTTGGCGAGCTCGTCGCCAAGGAGAAGCCGGCGGCCGAGGCTGAGGCCAAGCAGGCCCTCGAGGCGATCTTCGAGTCGTTCGACAAGCTCGACACGGTGATTCACGGTGCCGACGACGAGGCCCGCAAGAAGCTCGACTACGCCGAGCACGCCCCGGCCATCGAGGCCGCGCTCGCCAAACTCAAGGACTTGACCCAGAAGTAGGACAGGCTTCAGCCTGTCCCACACGACGAATCGTCACGGAGGACCCATGCCACGCCCGTTGTCAGCGCTGATAGTACTTGTCGCCCTCGCCCCCCTGCCCGCGGGCGCCCTCGACCTCGACCCGACAGCCATCCGACAGCAGCTCGTGCTGCCAGCGGAGCCCGCTGGCGCCACCACACCCACGCTCGCCAAGCAAAAGCTCAATGCCACCCCGCAGCCGATCGTGGTGGCGGGGCGGATCGGGGCCCGTGGCATGGAGCCCTTCCTCGACGGCAAGGCGTCGTTCGTGCTCGTGGAGATTCCCGCCGACGACCATGCAAAGAAGCCGGGCCACGACGCCGACAACTGCCCGTTCTGCAAGAAGAAGAATGCCAACGCCCCGATGGTGGCGGTGCAGTTCCTGGGGACCGACGGCAAGGCGATCCCGATCGACTCGCGGAAGCTGTTCGGCCTCGACAAGGGAGCCGACGTGGTGGTGCGCGGCACGGCGCTCTTCGACCCCAAACTCGCGATCCAAGTGATCCAGTTCACCGCCGACGGCATCTACGTGCGGCCCGCTCGATGAAGGCCATGCGGCCTTCGCCAGGCCGGTGCGAAGCGCTCCCATCAACCGGGCGTGGCAGGCACGTCTTCGAGGTCGATAAAACGCTCTGGGCCACCCGCCTTACCGCACGACCCGCGCTCCGCCGCCCTTGATCTGCTTTTCGACCTCGGCCCGGGTGGCCATCGAGGTGTCGCCGGGCGTGGTGCTCGCAAGCGCCCCGTGGGCTGCGCCATAGTCCACCGCCTTCTGGGGGCAGTTAAACTCCAGAAAGCCGAAGGCCAGGCCGCTCGCGAAGCTGTCGCCGCCGCCCACGCGGTCGAGGATCTCGAGTTCCGGATACTTGCGGCTCTCGTAAAACTTCCCGTCGTGCCAGAGGATCGCACTCCAGTCGTTTTTTGTGGCGGTGATCACACGGCGGAGCGTCGTGGCGGCCACCTTGAAGTTTGGAAACTCCTTCACGGCCTTCTCGATCATCTTCTTGAAGGCGTCGGTCTCGATTGTCGAAATGGCGTGATCCACGCCCTCCACCTCGAAGCCAAGCGAGGCGGTGAAGTCTTCCTCGTTGCCGATCATCACGTCCACGTGCTTGGCGATCTCGCGGTTCACCTCGCGGGCCTTCGGCTGGCCGCCGATGCTCTTCCAGAGGCTCGGCCGGTAGTTCAGGTCGTAGGCCACGACAGTGCCGTGCTTCTTGGCCGCTTTGACTGCCTCGATCGTGAGGGCGGCAGTCGTCTCCGAGAGGGCCGCGAAGATGCCGCCGGTGTGGAACCAGCGAACGCCGAGCGTGCCGAACAGATGCCCCCAATCGACGTCGCCCGGCTTCAGCTGGCTCGCGGCTGTGTTGCCCCGGTCAGGCACGCCCACGGCGCCCCGAATGCCGTAGCCGCGTTCGGTGAAATTAAGCCCGTTGCGCACGCTGCGGCCGATGCCGTCGTCGGCCCGCCACTGGATGAAGTCGGTGCACACTCCACCCTGCATGATAAAGTCTTCGATGAGGTGGCCCACTTCGTTGTCGACGAACGCGGTGACGACCGCCGTCTTCAGCCCAAAGCACTTCCGCAGGCCACGGGCCACGTTGTATTCGCCGCCCCCCTCCCAAGCGTTGAAGTGCCGGGCCGTGCGGATGCGGCCCTCGCCCGGGTCGAGGCGGAGCATGATCTCGCCGAGCGAGACTTCATCGAAGGTGCAGGCTTCGCGGGGTTTGAGTGGTAGAGACATTGGAAGAGCCTTTCATATGGGCTCCCTGACGACGGGGCACCGGCTCGGGGGCGGCAAAAGTCTCGTCGCGTGGGCTGCGGCAGCCCAATGCTCCTCGAGCGTTCGCCGACCCCCTCGCCTACCCGCATGGTGAAGGGAGGAGGTTGGGTCAGGCGGTGGGAAGAGTGTCGATATTCAGTGCTGGCAGTTCAGCCTCGTGGGCGATTTCGTTGAGGGCTTCGACTTCGGCCTTCGAGAAGAGCAGGCCGCCGGCTTTTTCGCTGCGGGCGGCCGCCTCGGCCTCGAGCTGGCCCGGGAGCATGCAGGCTTCGTTGCCGTGGCCGAGGATGTCCGCGAGCACAGCCTTCACGTTCTCGGCCTGCGAGCGGCCTTTTGCGAACACGCCGCTCGAAATCGCATCCGGGTGAATCACCTGGAAGAAGAAGGCACAGTTCTGCTTCTCACCCGGCACGGCTGCCCGGCTGCGGAGCGTGGGCAGCGATCCCCCGATGAACGCGGCCACGATCTCGTTGATCAGCGAAAGCCCGTAGCCCTTGTGGTCGCCAAAGGGAATGAGCGACACGGCCTTGTCGGGATCGGTGGTCGGGCTGCCATCCTTTTCGACCGCCGCGTTCGGCGGCAGCGGCTTGCCCTCGCGCTTGAGCTGCTGCACGCGGCCCATCGCGATCACGCTCGTTGCCCAGTCGATCACGATCGGGTAGCCGACAGCCGCTGTCGTCGGAAAACCCCACGAGTGCGGGTTGGTGCCGAGCGTCGGAAACTTGCCCTTGAACGGCACCACCTCCGCCAGCGACGCCGTGCAGTTCGTGTAGGCGATGTAGCCCTTCTTCGCGGCCTCCATCACGTAGCCGCCGCCCCACAAATAATGAAAGGCGTTGTCGATCGAGACGGTGCCCGTGCCGTAGGTGTCGGCGAGCATCATGCACGTCTCGATTGCCTCCCAGGCCACGGCTTGGCCCAGCTTCTTGTTGCCGTCCCAGATCTCGGCCGCCTTGAACCGCGTGGGCAGCTTCTTGATCGTGGCCTTCGGCACGCAGCCCCCGGCCTTCGAGCCAAAGAGTTCGTCGAGGTGCAGGGCTTTGATCGCGTTGTGCGTGCGGATGCCGTGCCGCGTGGCGGCGGTGGCGAGCTTCACGGCATGCTCAGCCTCGGCGGCGTCGAAGCCCCGCTTCACGTAGGCTCCGCGGACGATCGCCTCGTGGGTGGCGACAGGCACGACATGAAATGTTTCTGCCATCTGTTCAGACGACCTTCGTGATCGGGACCTCGGGATTCACCTGCGCGAGCGGCTTTTCGCCCCGCATGGCGTTGATCAGGTTGGTGACGGCGGCCAGCGCCTGCCGCTGCACACTCTCGTGCGTCCGCGAGCCGATGTGCGGCGTGACGACGCAGTTGGGCAGCTTCGTGAGCGGATGGTCGGCCCGTGGCGGCTCCTCGTCGAGCACGTCGGTGCCGTAGCCCCGCACGCGGCCGCTGTGGAGCGCCGCAGCGATGTCGGCCGTGTTGACGATCTCGCCACGCGCACAATTCAAGATGATCACGCCCGGCTTCATCTTGGCGATCGTGTCAGCGCGGATGAGGTCGCGCGTTTCCGGCGTGAGGCTCGTGTGGAGCGAGATGTAGTCGGCCTGCCGAAACACGTCGTCGATCGAGGTGGCCCTGGGGATGCCGTGCTCCTTGGCGAAGGCCTCGTCCCAGTAGACGTCGTAGCCGATCGGGTGCATTCCGAACGCCTTCGCGCGGATCGCCACCTCCTTGCCGATCCGCCCCATGCCCACGATGCCGATCGTCTTGTCGAGCAGTTCGTGGCCGGTCTGCCGCTTCCAGCCGCCCGACCGCGTCGAATCGGTGTGAAACAAGAAGTTCTTTTCGAGGGCGAGCAGGAGCAGGAACGTGTGCTCGGCGACCGTGGTGTGATTCACGCCCGGCGTGAACAGGAGCGGGATGCCGAACTCCGTGCATGCCTTGACGTCGATCTTGTCGACGCCGATGCCATACTTCGAGAGCACCTTGAGGCGGGGCCGGGCCTTCTCAAACACAGCCCGCGTGATGCAATCATCGCCGCAGATGTAGCCATCGAACTCGCCCACGAGGGCAAGCGTGTCGGCTTCGGAAAGCGGGCCTCGGGCAGTCACGAGTTCCCAGCCCGTGTCGGCCAGCTTTTTGTGGTGGTCACCCGGCGTGTCTTGGAACGACGTGGTGGTGAGCAGAATACGCGGCATCAACAGACCCCTGGAATGCGATCGAAAGCAGCATAGATACTGCCTTGCGCGCATTTCAGCAATTGCGTGCGCGAAATCGGCAACACGACCTACAGCCGCCGTACTCGCTCGGCGATGAACGGCCGGACCAGCGACGGCAGACTGCCGTTCCACCTCCAGAGGTGGCAAAACCGGCGCTCAACGCCGCAGCCCGTTGTGCCCGTCCGGTGCAGCCAGAACGCTTCGCCAGCAGCGAGCGGATACGCGGCGAATTCGCCGTGCCGCGCTGCCGGCACGCTCGTTTTCACCCAGCTCCAGTGGTTGAGATGGAGGAGGTGGTCGGGATCGGGATTCGCCTTCGTCCAGTCGCGATACTCTCGCTCAGTGACGGCCACGATCTGCTCGCGCACACTGGCCCGCAGGGGCTCATCTCCGGCAAGCGTCTCATCCACGACGTTGATGCCAACCGGCGATGTCGTGATCACGATCGCAGGGGAGGCATCAGCCTCGGGCACGCTCGATGCACGACGCTCCTCGAGCAACGGGAGCAGGTCGTAATCGATCCAGAGCGCGAGATGCGCGGCCAGGATCGTGCGCTCGGCGGCAACGGCCGAGGCGGATGGCAGAGCACTCCCAGCGGGGCCCGCCGGGCCTGGGCCGCGTCGCGAAGCCGCGACACGTTGCCTCAGGCCGGCGAGCCACTCGCGGGTGATTGGTCTCATCGACCGAATTGCTGGCGGAGCCACTCGTTTTTGCGGCGCTCGAGCTCGATCAGCTTCGACACCGGTCCCTTGCGGGCACCCTGGACTTCCTGGCGGGCAGCGCGGGTCTGCGAGGCATCGACCGAGCCCACGAGGAACATGCTGAAAACGATAGCGGCGAGGAAAGCGATACGCACCATGGAAACAACTCCTGTCGTTGCCGACGCTGGGGGAAGAACTGGGGGGAAGGAACCGAAGGAAGAGCCGATTCGCGGAGGCAGAACGCCACTGCGGGTAGGACATCAGGGTTATCGACCGCGAAGCCTGGGTTCTTTGAGGAGCCTGGGCAAGGTCAGGTCGTGCGGCGTTTTCCGTCGGTGCGGGCAGGCGAGGCCGTGAGCGGATCGTCGGGCCACGCGTGTTTGGGATACCGGCGGCGCAGTTCCTTCTTCACCTGCGGGTAGGTGGTGGCCCAAAAGCTCGCCAGATCGTCGGTCACCTGCTGCGGCCGATGATTGGGCCCCAGCAGATGGAGCAGCACCGCACATCTGCCACCAGCCACGCGGGGCGTCTCCCGAATGCCAAACAGTTCTTGGATCCGCACGGCAAGGATGGGGGGCTTTCCCTGTTCATAGGCCAGCCGATGCCGCTTGCCTGTCGGCAGTTCGATCTCGGCGGGAGCCAGCCGCTCGATCTCCGCCAGCCGGTCGTAGCCGACGAGGGCCTGAAGCGGTGCCAGCCAGTCGGCGGCCTGCACGTCGTCGAGCGATCGCAGCCCGACACACAAGTCGGGCAGGCAGGCGGCGAGCTGGGCATCGTCGCAGTGCGGCAGCCCGAGATCCGGCATCGATGCGGCAAGCCACCGCGTGCGTGCCAGAAATCTACCCGCAGGCGAATCGTCCCGCGGTCGCACGCGGTCGAAATCGGCAGCCGCCTCATGCGCGAGCAGCCGCGTGGCAGCACGTGCGTCGGCGATGGCGACTGGCGTCTCATCGAGCACGAGATCGATCCACACCGTGCGGCGGCGGGCCTCCACCTGCCGTCGAGCCGGCTGGTAGGCCAGTTCGTCACTCGTGCGGAGATTCGCGGCGGCGAGCGGCTCCTCTGAAAGCCAGCTGCTCTCGACCGCCGACGCCTGCCGCACGCGGGCCTCGCCGCTGGCATCGTCGATGTCGATCGCCAGAAAGAGCGGCTCGTGCCGCACTCGCGAGCCGCCGTCGAGCCGCACGCCCCGTCCGCCCACCATCGTGGCCCGGTCGGCCGCGCCAGGCCGGAGCCGGGCGACCCGGTCGGGAAACGCCTCGAGCAGCGCCCGCATCAGGGCCGTGCCCGGATCAGCGGCCCGCGGGGCAAGCGTCACATCCACGAGCCGGTAAAGCTGCTCAGCCGTGCGCAGCACGGCCCGGGCTCCCCCGGCATGCAGCTCGAAATAGGCGTCGTCGAAACGGATGCCCTCGTGAAACGCCTGGAGAGCGACGACGCGGTCTACGACGTCAGACCGCGTGCGCACGTTGAGCCGGTCGCGCGGTCCGCGGTGTGCGTGGCCGGCGGCGCGGAAGGGGTCGCGCTCAGAGAGCAACGCCGCGGCAATCGATGCCTCGCGGAGCACGCCGTGCGCGGCTCCGGCGAGCAGGAGCCGGGCCAGCCGCGGGTGGGCTGGCAGGCGCACGATGGATCGCCCGAGCGCAGTAAGCCGATCTGAGGAATGATCACCTGCGGGCTCGAGGGCCCCGAGCCGCCCGAGCAGCGTCTGCGCCTGGAGAACCGCCTCGGGCGACGGTGCGTCGAGCCACGGAAACTCGCCTCGCTCGCCCACGGCGAGCAGTTGCAACAGCGGCCCTGCAAAATCGCCCCGCGCGATCTCGGGCGTCTCGGCCTCCGGCCGATGATGATGCGCCGCCTCGTCCCACAGCCGCCAGCAGATCCCCGGCGCCGTGCGGCCAGCCCGCCCTGCTCGCTGGTCGGCCGACGCCTTCGAGATCGGCACCCGCTCGAGCCGCGGCAGGCCCGTGGCAACGCTCACCCGCATCTGCCGCGCGAGCCCCGAATCGACGACGGCCGTCACGCCGGGAATCGTGAGCGACGTCTCGGCGACGTTCGTCGCGAGAATGATCTTGCGCCGGCCGAGGTCGGCGAGCACGTGGTCTTGCTGCTCGGGCGGCAGGTCGCCAAAGAGCGGCAGCAGGGCATGCCCCTCGCGGTCGGCAAGGGCCATGAGAGCCTGCTCGCACCGCATGATCTCGCCCACCCCCGGCAGAAACACGAGCGCGTGCCCATCGGTCGCTCGGAGCCCGTCGGCGACCGCTGCCGACACCAGCTCGACAAGGTCACGCTGCTCGCCGCGGCGGCCGTAGCGGATCTCGACGGGATACATCCGCCCCGTGGCCGACACGATCGGGCAGGGCGTGCCTGCCGTGGCCCCGAGCAGATGGGCGACTGGCTCCGCCGCAAGCGTGGCGCTCATCACGACGATCCGCAGGTCGGGCCGCACGGTCTCGCGAGCCCGGAGCAAGAGGCCGAGCACGAGATCCATCTCCACGGTCCGCTCGTGAAACTCGTCGAGCACGACCGCCGCGATACCCTCGAGCGCCGCGTCGTCGAGCAGCCGCCGCAGCATGATGCCGGTGGTCTCGACGATGAGCCGGGTATCGCGGCCCACCCGAGAGTCGAACCGCACCTGATAGCCCACCTCGCCGCCGAGCGGCACGCCGCGCAGCCGGGCGATCTGGCTGGCCACGGCCCGGGCGGCGAGCCGGCGCGGCTGGAGGAGGATCACCTGCGTCGGCGCCGGCACGTCATCCAGGATCGCGGCCGGCACGAGCATCGTCTTGCCCGACCCCGGCGGCGCCGTGACGACGACGGCCCCGCCGCGCGACGCCGCTACGACGTCGCCGACAACGGCGGCGACGGGAAGGTCGCGGAGTGATTCGTTGGAAAACCGTGCCATCTGGGCATCGTACCCTACCGTTTTTTCTGGAAGACAGGCTTCAGCCTGTCACGTATCATCCCCGACGCCATGCGCACATTCGACATTATCGTCGTTGGCCTCGGCGGCATCGGCAGTGCTGCCGCCTGTCACCTCGCATCCCGCGGGGCCCGCGTGCTCGGCCTCGACCGCTTTCCGATCGCCCACGACAAGGGCAGCTCGCACGGCCAGACGCGGCTCATCCGGCTCGCCTACTTCGAACACCCCGACTACGTGCCGCTCCTGCTGCGGGCCTACGGATTGTGGCGCGACCTCGAAGCCCGCACGGGCCGCCGACTGCTCGTGGAATCCGGGCTCGTGATGGCGGGGCCGGGTGACGGCACCGTGATCAGCGGTGCGCTTGCGTCGGCCGCCGCGCACGGGCTCGAAGTCGAGCGACTCTCGGCGCGGGAGGCACGCCGCCGCTGGCCGGTCTTCACAGTGCCTGAGTCATGGGCGGTGGTGCACGAACGCCGAGCCGGCTATCTGTTCGTGGAGGCGTGCGTCGCCGCGCACGCAGAGGCTGCCCAGGAGGCTGGGGCCACGCTCGAGACCGGCGTGCAGGTGCATGGCTGGCGGGCCGAGGGCGCAGGAATGATCGTCTCGACCGACCGGGGCGACGTGGCTGCCGGCCGGCTCGTGCTCGCCCCCGGGCCGTGGGCAACGGAGCTGCTCCAGATCCCCGCGGTGTCGCTCACGGTGCTTCGGAAGTCGCTGTTCTGGTATCGGCCATCTGCGTCGGTTTCACAGACCTTCGCCGCCGGGGCCTTTCCATGCTTTGCGTTCGACGCGCCGTCGGGGTTCTTCTATGGCTTTCCCGCGCTCGACCACCGGGGCGTGAAGATCGCCGAGCACTCCGGCGGGCACCTCGTCACCGATCCGCTCAGCGTCGACCGGGCGACCGACGCCGCCGAACAACGCGCGATCGAGGCGATCATCGCCACGCATCTCCCCACACTCGGCACGGCCCAAGCAGATCACGCCGTGTGCCTGTACACGATGTCGCCCGACCATCATTTCGTGGTGGGGCTCCATCCCGAGCACGACCGCGTCGCCATCGCCGCCGGCTTCTCGGGCCACGGCTTCAAGTTCGCGAGTGTGATGGGCTCGGCGCTCGCCGATCTCGCGACCACGGGCTCCACCTCGCTGCCAATCGGCTTTCTGTCGCCGCGGCGTTTCTGCTAGGCTGCTGCAACCTGGCAAGGAGGCCACGCATGACACGGTTTGCTTGGATGATGGCGATGGTGGTGTGCGGGACCATGGCCCGCGCCGACTGGCCGCAGTTTCGGGGTGGGCCCGCGCTCGGCCACGCTGTGAAGTCCACCGTTCCGCTGCAGTGGAACAGCGACACCCGCGTGGCGTGGCGCACGCCGCTTCCCGGCTCGGGCTGGTCGCAGCCGATCGTGTCCGGCGACCGCATCTTTGTGACGACGGCCGTCGCCCCGAGCGGCGGACGACCCAGCGGGATGATGGGGGGCGTGATGTCGCTCTCCACCTGGGGCATGGGGTCGGCACCTTCGGAGCCGATCGAATGGCGGGTGCTCTGCCTCGACCGTGCGACCGGCGCGATCCAGTGGTCGAAGACGATCGCGAATGCGAAGCCGAAGTATGGCAAGCACGCCTCGAACACGTTTGCCACCGAGACGCCATGCGCCACCGCCGACACGGTGTTCGCATTCTTCGGCGCCACCGGCACGCTCGTGGCGCTCGACCACGCCGGCACGGAGCGCTGGCGGCGTGAGTTTGGGCCCCAGCCCACCACCAACCAGTTTGGCACCGGCTCCTCTCCCCTGCTCCACGTCGATGCCGCGGGAGCCGCGCGGCTGTTCATCCAGCTCTACAGCGAGGAGAGCGACTCACTCCACTGCCTCGATGGCACGACGGGCCAGGATCTGTGGAAGGCCGCCGGCCCCAAGGGCACGTCGTGGGCCACGCCGATCGTGTGGGACAACGCAGGTACGCCCGAAGTCGTCACGGCCGGCCAGGGTCGCGTGACCGCCTACGCGATCGACACGGGGGCCGAGCGCTGGCGGTTCGGTGGCATCGACACATCGTTCGCCTGCTCGGTCGTCGCCGATGCCGACGGCATGTACTTCGGCACCTCGAGCCCCGGCAGCAAGGCGCCGGCGTATGCGATCGCCCGGGGATGCACGGGCGACCTCTCGCTCGCGAAAGGGCAGACGAGCGGGGCCTCCGTGCTGTGGTCGAAGACGAAGTGCGGCGCGGGCATGCCGTCGCCGGTCGTCGTGGGCGAGCACCTCTATTTTCTCGACAAGATCGCCGTCTGTTGCGAGAAGCGCACGGGCGTCGAGAAATACCGCAAACGGCTCCCCGGCGGCAGCACGGCGGTGGGCTCGCCGCTCGTGGTGGGCGACCGGATCTACCTCGTCAACGAGCGCGGCTACACGACCGTCCTCCAGGCCGGCCCCGAGTTCAAAGTGCTCGCCGAAAACCCACTCGGCAGCCCCGACGAAATCTTCTGGGCCACGCCGGCCGTCGCCGACGATGCGCTCCTGATCCGCTCCACCGCCGCGCTCTACTGCATCAAGTAGAGACAGGCTTCGCGGTGGTCGCGTTGTACGGGCCCAACCCGGCTCGGGGTTACCCCGTACCGTCTCGCCGGACGCTCACTGCGCCCATCCTGGGCTTCACTCGCTCGGATGTGCCTGCGCTCCGGCTTCCTGCCTGCGCTGGTCACATACGCCGTCTCAACGGCAGGGGTAACCCCT
>Ga0247833_1004713_pt1 | contig 16601 bp, 15 predicted proteins | sample LaCruzMarch2015__7_FD_187117 | JGI IMG/M metagenome (GOLD analysis project Ga0247833, IMG submission 187117) | Freshwater microbial communities from meromictic Lake La Cruz, Castile-La Mancha, Spain - LaCruzMarch2015_8m | ecosystem: Environmental > Aquatic > Freshwater > Lake | place: Spain...
CGGTTCTCTAATGCCTCGCGCAGGGAGAGTTCTGTAAGGGGAAGATAATGATCCCAGAAATCCCAATAGGCACCCGGAACGCATTTAATGTTCGGGCCCATGGCGATGAGGCATCCTCCGGGCTTCAGGGAACGCTTGATATGATCAAGCGTTCTGGCCAGCGCCGCCTTTTCAGGCAGATGTTCGAAAAAATTGCTCGTGAATACAACGTCAAGGCAGTTTTCCGGCAGGGGCCAGGGTCGAGAGCAGTCCTGATGAAAAAACTCCACATTCGCTCCCAAATACTTCGGAGCATCGGGGTTAAGATCCATTGCGAATCTTTTGGCCGCAGAAACCTGATTGATAAACTCCCCATATCCACAACCAAGGTCGAGAACACAACCATCCTCTGGAACAAAGCGACCGAAGAAACATCTGATCAGAACTCGCCAGACGGACTTCCGATGTTCCAGCTTTGCCCGAAAGCGGTTGGCATACATCCGGCTCAGGTCATCTTGGTCGTGTGATATCATCGGTGTTGGGGCAGAAAGGGGTCCGGTACAAACTCATAACATTTAGGTTTTGAGCGCTAGAAGCACACTGGCTGGCCCCCCCGAATTTGAAGCTGCCTGTCAGCAGCCGTCTCTACGAACTCACCTGGGACACCAACAATCAAGAAAGAAATATGACATCTTTGTAACTTGAATCTTGGATTTGCATGGCATTTCGAAGAGGGAGCGCGGCAGAAACGGGTCGGGTACAAAAACAAACTCTCAAGGTCCAAATGCAATCCGCATAGAGACTCGCATCCGAGCGCATTTCCACCATGGAAGCCCGCCCGGCCTTAACCGGGTCTGGTCAACAGCGGAATTGCCCGGCATCACGATTCCTTGAGTGTTAGTAGTGTGTACCCGACCCCTTTTTCGCGCGCGAATGGCACTAAGTGTAGCCCCGAAGGGGATTCATCCCTTAGCCCAGGGCAAGCGTCAGCGCCGCCCTGGGTAATGGGTAGAACGTGTCTCTGCCCTGAAGGGGCAGCATCCCGATTCGCCGTTAACTTAGCGCCATTCGTACCCGACCCCTTGTTCGCGAAGAGGCCTTGTTCAAGGGTCCCGGGCACCAACGGAGGGACTGTAATAGGCTTGAAGGCCATTCAGGCCTGAAGCTTCTTGCGACGGTTCATTTGGACGGTCCGAGCTCCCGCCAGACCGGCGAGCAGGAGGAGTCCGATCGTACCGGGTTCTGGGATGGGCGTGATCACGATATTGTCCAATCCGAGTTCGTCGCGGGTTCCAGAACCAAGGTCGTTACTACTCCAGCGCAAATAGTAAAATGCTCCGGGCGAGATGTTTAATCCTGTGAGCGTGGTGCCCCGGGGGGTCGGCGTCCACCCGAACCCATCAGCCGTGGTAGGGGTTGCAAAATCGAGACCTGCGACGTTAGTGAATGACGAATTGTCGGCAGAATGCGTAAAGTTCCAGGAACTGCTGTTGCTTGCGTTGTTTCGGCTCACAATATCGTAGCTCAGGCCCAATTGCGTGAGGATCGCACCGGAATTGTTTAAAACGCGCAGAGTGATCGACCCGGGGGTAAAGTCATTGGAGCTCGGTTGGATCACGAAGGCCCGTCCCGCCACCGCATCCGCTGCGTAAATTCCACCGGTCGAGGAATCTGCTGTCAGGAGTCCACGAGCGTAATCTCCTGATGTTCCCGTCCCGCCGAAGGCCAGGTCCCCGTCGCTGAAACCAAAAACACTCCAAGCATCAGAATCCAGTTGTCCTGCGGTGGGTGTCGCTTGGAAACCCGCCGCAGTAAAACCAGTGAAGTCGATAACTACGGGGGTACCAACCGCGTTCAGGACGACCTGCGCATTGGCGGTGAGGGTCAACGCGAGTCCTAAAAAAATGGCTCCGGCGGCTGTTGGTGTCGCTCTTAGCTTCATGGATATCGATTGGTTCGTTCGTGTTGCGGGATTTCCGGCCCGAGGTTAGGAATGCGCCTCGGGCCGGAAAGGGAGAATTTGCAACAAACTCTTCACAAAGTTTTGGAGGCGTTATGTGCGGCCGTGCAGACGCTCGGACGCGAGTGTGACGCATGGCCCAGTGAAGAGGGGGGTCGGGTACGAATGGCGCTACGTTAACGACGGATCGGGATTCTGCCCCTTCAGGGCAGAGATGCGTTCTACCCATTACCCAGGGCTGCGCTGACGCTTGCCCTGGGCTAAGGGATAAAACCCCGTCGGGGCTTATCTGAGTGCCATTCGAATCGCGTTTCAGAAAGGGGTCGCGTTTCAGAAAGGGGTCGGGTACAAACAAGTAAGATTTTGAACCTCCTAGCCCGCCCACTCTGCTTGGAGCGCGGAACGGGGGTCACGCGAAGGCGCGAATGGAGCGAATGGCGCGAAGGAGGAGGGGGGTGGCGATCGGGCGGGCCAAATTTCGGCTTGTCGAGTCCATCCGTGCGTGAATTCTCTTTCGATTCATGTCGGTCGTGCTTACAACCCTTTTTTCGATCGTCAGTCTCGCTCTTCTGGCGGCTTGCTCGCCGAACAAAACGGCGATCCCTTCCGGCGGGAGCGATGTGATTGCCTCTGGCAAAGTGGTGTATGATGAGAGCTGCGCCGTGTGCCACTACGGCGGTGAGGGCAGCCCGGTTGCGCCTCCCCTGCGGGGATCCCCCATCCTGGTCGGCGATCCCGGTGCCCTCCTGCGCACGATTCTCCATGGTCAGAAAGGTGTCAGCGTCGTCGGCGGGAAAAAGTTCAACGGCATCATGCCCGGCGTTCCCTCGCTGTCGGACGCCGATGCCGCCGCCGTTGCGACTTACATCCGAAAAGAGTTTGCCGGAATCGACCAACCCGTTTCTCCTGATGTCGCCGCCGCACAACGTTGATGAATTAAACCCCATGAAAGCCCTTGCGCCCGCCGCCGTCTTCATTGCGACCCTTACGCTTTCCGTCTCCGTCTCGCTCACCCGTAGCGCGCAGGCCGCGGAGGTCATTCATTCGGAGGACGCAAATTTCCAGATCGAAACGATCGCCACGGGTCTGAAGAGTCCCTGGGCGTTGGTGAAACTTCCGGACGGGCGGATGCTCGTCACGGAACGCGATGGCCGCCTCCGCGTGATTTCTGCGGACGGCAAACTTCAGGAGGAACCCGTTGCCAATGTTCCCGCGGTCGTTGCCAAGGGTCAGGGGGGGCTCCTCGACCTCGAACTCCATCCGGAATACGCCGAGAACGGATGGATCTACATTTCCTATTCGAAACCCGGCGAGAACGGCGCGATGACCAGCATCATCCGCGCCCGACTAAAAGGGAACGCCCTCGAGGATATCGAGACGATTTTTGACCCTCCGGCTGCAGACTATACCACCGGTGGCAATCACTTCGGCAACCGGATGGAGTTTGACGGGAAGGGCTACCTGTTTTTTAGCATCGGGGAACGCGGCGACCAATCCAACGCCCAACTCCTCACCAACGCGAAGGGCAAGATTCACCGCATTCGCGACGACGGCAAAATTCCGGAGGATAATCCATTCGTCAACACCCCGGGCGCCATCCCCTCGATCTGGTGCTACGGCAACCGCAACCCTCAGGGGCTTCGGTTCCAGCCAGGCACGGGAGTGCTTTGGGAAAGCGAACACGGACCGCGCGGCGGCGATGAGTTGAACATCATTCGCAAAGGAGCCAACTACGGCTGGCCCGTGATCACCTACGGCATCAACTACAACGGAACAAAAATCACCGACTTCACGGAGAAGGAAGGCATGGAACAACCGGTGATCCAATGGACCCCATCCATCGCGGCTTGCGGGATGGATTTTTACACGGGCAATGAGTTTCCCAAATGGAAGGGCAATTTGTTCGTCGGAGCGCTTGCCCACCAAAAGCTGGTCCGTTGCGTAATCGATGGGGAGAAGGTCACCAAACAGGAAATCCTCCTCGAAAGAATCGGCCGAATCCGGGATGTGCGCTCGTTTGGCGACGGGGGAATTTACGTCGTGGTGGCAGAGCCCGGGAGCGTCTTTAAGATCGTCCCGGCGAAGTAGCCAATGTCCGCGCCTACGGCGCCGGGGAGCTGGAAGGTTTCGCGTCCTGGTACGCCTTCACCCGATCGACGAATGCGTCTGGTTTGAACTGCTTCATGAACTCGTCGTTCGGGAACACTCCCCGCACCAGGGTCAGCAGCTCGGCGTAGGCGGGGTCGAAGGGAGTGAAGGAAACCAGGGCGCTCTTGCGCCAGATCTCGATCTCCGCGCAGCCAAAGCACAGGACGAGATCCACCGGATCGCCGGCCGGAGGAGTGAAAACAAAACGGATGTTCGCCCGAAAACGACAGGCCTTCGATGAGGAAAGATACGTGCCGCCGGCCATGAAAATCTTCTTCAACTGCTCTGTTTTCTCCGCATCCAGCGTGGTGGCTTCGCCGAGGACGTAGAGCTCCGGACCCTCCTTTGCCTCATCGGGCCGCATTTCGTCGCGGACGGTATCCACCCGCTGGGCGGTGACCTTTTTCGCGTCGCGCAGCGCTTCGTAGATGTCGCGACCGCCAAGCGCAGAGGATACGGTCAGCGCATTGAAGTCCTCCTCCTGAGCCAGGACTGTCGTGGCGGTCAGGGTGAAGGCGAGGGTTAGTAGCGCGGCGGCGCAGCGGCGCGGCGGACCTTGGGATTTGCGGAGACGGAGATGGACCATGGGTTACTGCGACGGAGGGGTGGGGAGGGAGTCGGCTTCGTTGATGGCGTCGATGAAGAGGCGGAGGAGTCCGAAATCGCGCTTGTGTGGGATCAACACAATCCGCGGGAGCAGGGCGAGGTCGACGTGATCTTTCTCCTCGGGGAGGGCGCGTTCCTGCGAGATGGCGCCCCGGACGAGCAGCGTGGCAAAGCGGGTATTCAGGTCGGCGAGCGCGGGGTCGGTGAGTCTGCGCTGGATGCGAATGACCATCCGTTCCCCGACCCAGCGGTACGAGTGGAAGTTGCTGTAGAAGCGTTCGATTTCCGCGACGGCGTCGTTGACGTCGCGGGTGACGCGGAAGAGGTGGAAGTCGGTTTTGGAAATGAGTCCGCTGGAGAGCAGATCGTTCAGCAGGAATCGGCGCCATGTTTCCCAGTAGAAGCCCGCGGGTTCGTCGATGAGGATAATCGGAACGATTTGCGTCTTTCCGGTTTGCATGAGGGTCAGGCATTCGAACCCTTCGTCCTGCGTGCCGAAGCCGCCGGGGAAGAGGGCGAAGGCGTGGGATTCTTTGACGAAGTTGAGCTTTCGCGTGAAGAAGTATTTGAACGTGACGAGTTTGGGGTCGCCTTCGATGGTGGCGTTTGCGCCTTGTTCGAATGGGAGTTGGATGTTGAGGCCGAAGCTGTTGGCAGCGCCGGCCCCGAGTTGGGCTGCTCCCATGATGCCGTCGCCGCCGCCGGTGATCACCATGTAGCCTTGCTCGGCCATTCGCTGACCGAACCGGCTTGCGTGTTGGAATTCGGGAGCTTCCGGCCTGGTTCGAGCCGATCCGTACACGGTGACCTTTCGGCGGTTGGCGTATTTGGCGAAGATCGCGGCGGCTTCCCGCATCTCTGCGAGCGCGCGACGTACGAGTTTGAGGTCGCCGCGCGAGGCCCGGTCGCGCCCGAACTGCAGCGCGGTTTGCATGATGTCCGCGATGAGTTCCGCGTCGCGACCGCCTGCCACCTCACGCGCCAGTTCCACCACCCGCGGATCGCGGGCGTCCTTCGAAAGCGTGCTCATCACCGGGGAATCAGAGCAGTCTTTCCGCCGCCTGTGCAACGTCCTTGTCTCCGCGGCCGGAGAGATTGATGATCACCACGTCGCGAGGCGACATGTCCGGAACGATCTTGATCGCATGGGCTACGGCGTGGGCGGACTCCAATGCGGGAATGATCCCCTCCTTCTGCGACAGGATCTGGAAGGCGTGCAGGGCTTCGTCGTCTGTCGCATACGCGTACTCTGCGCGGCCGATCTCGCGCAGATAGGCGTGTTCGGGTCCCACCGCGGCGTAATCCAGGCCTGCGGAAACCGAGTGCGTTTTTTCAATCTGGCCATCTTCGTCCGCGAGAAGGAAGGTCTTTGCCCCTTGGAGAACGCCGAGGCGCCCTCCCTGAAAGCGGGCGGCATGACGGCCCGGGAAAATTCCATCGCCCCCGGCCTCGACCCCGATCATCCGCACGTTCTCGTCACCTAGAAATGCGTAAAACAGGCCGATCGCGTTGCTTCCTCCTCCTACGCACGCGAGCAGGAGGGACGGGAGACGCTCCTCCTTTTGCAGAATCTGCCGCCGCGCTTCGTCACCGATGATCCGATGAAAATCCCGCACCATCATGGGATACGGATGCGCGCCGTAAGCGGTCCCTAAGACATAGTGAGTGGAGCGGACGTTGGTGGTCCAATCGCGCATCGCCTCGTTGACCGCTTCCTTGAGCGTTGCCTGGCCAGCGGTGACGGGCACGACTTTGGCCCCGAGGAACTTCATCCGCGCCACGTTCAACGACTGACGCACCATGTCCACCGCGCCCATGTAGATCACGCATTCCAACCCGAATCGCGCGGCGCATGTCGCGGTGGCCACGCCGTGCTGACCGGCACCGGTCTCGGCGATGACCCGCCCTTTGCCCATGCGGCGGGCGAGAAGCACTTGGGCGAGCGCGTTGTTGATCTTGTGAGCGCCCGTGTGCAGCAGGTCTTCGCGTTTAAGATAAATCTTCGCCCCTCCAAGGTGCTCCGTGAGTCGTTCGGCGAAGTAAAGCGGGGTGGGCCGACCGACAAAGTTCGCGAGCAAGTCCGCGAGTTCCGCCCGGAATCCCGGATCCTGACGTGCCGTGGCATACTCCTGGGTGAGTTCCTCCAGCGCTGGAATCAGGGTCTCGGGAGCGAATCGTCCCCCGTACGAACCGAAGTGTCCGCCGGCGTCCGGGAGCGTCTTTTGGGAGGATAGGTCTACGGTCATGTCATTTACTATGCACCTTCGCACGCAGGGCGGCAACCGCGCGGCGGTGTGGTGCGGGGATCGGGAGTTCTTCCAGTTCGCTCGCGGGAACGAACAGGCCCGGCGAATGAGGCGCCGCCACGCGGAAAACGCGGAGTTGCACCCGGTAATGTAGGATTCCGTACGACGCCTCGTAGGCGGGAGGCGCGGCGGGAACCTCGTTGGCCAGCAGCAGGGGCAACCGCCAAAGTCCGTGCCAGCGTCCGAGTTCCACTTTTTCAAAAAGGACGCCGCCCCCGCGCTCTACGAACGCGCAGGACTCGGTCACGGCCTCGGTGCGTCGCCGGGGACGCTTGACCGGGATTTCCCCGGGTGCGGTGGCCGCGCAATCGCTACGCACCGGACAGATTCCACACGCGGGTTGCCGCGCGGTGCAGACGAGTGCGCCGAGTTCCATGAGCGCTGACGCATGCAGATACCCTCCTCCCCGGGGTGGAAGAAGACGCGTCGCCACCGTTTCCAATCGTCGCCGACCCGCCGGATTGTCGATCGGCTCCGCGTCGTTCGTCAACCGGGCCAGCACGCGGGCGACGTTGGTGTCGATCACCGGGATGCGTTGGTCGAAAGCGAATGCCGCCACGGCGGCGGCGGTATATGGGCCGAACCCCGGGAGCGCTTCCAGAGCTTCGCGCGACTCAGGAACGCGCCCGCCATGCTCCGCGACGATGGCCCGGGCCGCCCGGAGGAGATTCCGTCCGCGCGCGTAGTAGCCGAGGCCCTGCCAGATCGAGAGGACATCCTGTTCCCCGGCCGCCGCGAGGCTCTCCACCGTGGGAAATCGCGTCATCCATCTGCCGTAGTACGCAACGACCGTCGCAATCTGCGTTTGCTGCGCCATGAATTCCGAGACCATGACCGCGTACGGATCCCGCGTGTGCCGCCACGGGAGGTCCCGCCCGGACGTCCGGAACCAGGCGTGCAGGTTGCGGCGAAAGCGGGTTTCGTTCATGATGAAAGGGATGTCGTCTACGCCGCCGCTCCATTCCTATACAGCCGCGCTAACCCCTGAACAGGCCGTCACGCTTCGCGCGGTGCTGGATGAAGATGGCTACGATTTTGAGACCAAACCGTATACGCTCTACGCCGCACGCAAGGCGAAGTTGAATGTCGTCGTTTACGAAAAAGGTCCCAAGGCCGTGATCCAGGGCCGAGGCATCGAGGATTTCATCACGTTTGTGCTGGAACCCCGCGTGCTCCAGCAGGCGGGCTTCGGGTACGAGGAAGAAATGGAGCCCGAACGCTACGCCCCGCACTTCGGCGTCGACGAAAGCGGTAAGGGCGACTTTTTCGGACCCCTCGTCATCGCCGGGTGCTACGTGGACCGCGGAATCGCCCGGCACTTCCGGTCGCTAGGCATTCAAGACAGCAAGAATATCGGCTCCGACAAACGCATCCGCGATCTCGCTGAGGAAATTCGCCGAACCGCCGGCGCGACGCAGTCGGTCGTCGCGATCGGCCCCGAACGCTACAACGCTCTCTTTGAAAAAATCGGGAATCTCAACCGCCTGCTCGCCTGGGGGCATGCGCGGGTCATCGAGAACCTCCTCGTCGCGCGACCCGAGTGTCCGCAGGCGGTGAGTGATCAGTTCGCCAACCCCAAGGTTCTGCAAAAATCGCTTCTCGCGCAGGGTCGCAACATCGACCTCGTGCAGCGAACCAAGGCGGAATCGGATTACGCGGTTGCGGCGGCGTCGATTTTGGCGAGGGAGAAGTTTATCGATTGGATGGAGCGCACGGGGAAGCAGTACGGCGCGACTTTTCCCCGCGGGGCATCGGCCCTCGTGAAGGCGCGGGCGGTGGAACTCGTCCGGTCCCACGGCAACGACGTCCTCCCGAAGATTGCGAAGACCCACTTTAAAACAGCGGAGGAAGTCCGTCGCCTCGCCGAGATGCGATAAAGGAAGACGAGTGCCCATTTTCCCGCGTCGCGCGTAGCATCCTGGAAGCTCTTTCTGTTTATGACGAAATCGATCCGAATCCTCCTCCTCGCCTCCCCGTTGCTCCTTGTGGGCTGCGTGGGACCGAATACCTCCGTCAAGGAGGTCAACGCCTTCGAATCCCAGCACCGCGCCGTGGTGCTTGCGAACCCAGTCGGGCCAACCCCTGCGGTCGCGCGTGCGTCGATTCGCAAATTTGAAGCGTTGTTCTCGAACGACCCCGACGCCGTAGCCGCCCGGGCCCGGGTTCTCTTCGCGGAGGATGCGTGGGTGGCGGACACGTTGGCGGTCATTCAGGGTCGCGACCAGATCGCGGAGTACATGAAGAAATCGGCGATGAACGTGAAGACGGTCGCGGTGAAAGTGGAGGACGTTGCGGTTTCCGGGGCGGATTATTACGTCCGCTGGCGGATGGACATCCAGTTTAAGCAACTGCGCAACGGCGAGCCGACCAGCAGTATCGGCGTTTCCCTGCTTCGCTTCAATCGAAAGGGAGAGATTGTGATGCAGCAGGATTTCTGGGACAGCACTTCTGCCTTTTACAAACATGTGCCCTTCGTGGGCGGGCAGATTTCCTTTATTCAGGGACTGATTCACTGACCTGAATGGCACTAAGTTAAGTGCGAATCGGGATGCTGCCCCTTCAGGGCAGAGACGCGTTCTACTCGATACCCAGGGCGGCGCTTACGCTGGGCTAAGGGATACAGCCCCTTCGGGGCTTAACTTAGTGCCATTCTTCACTAACCTCTCCGGCCACGCGCGGGGCGGAGCAGGTGAAGTTCTCACACACGTAAAGGGCCGTGCGGCCGTTGACGGGCCGCATCTCGGAAATTGCCTCGGAGTGTTCCGCGAGGAACGCCTGCCCGTCCGCTCCGTCCGCATGCAGCAAAACCCGGAACGGCGAAAACTCCCGGCGGAGGTCGTTGGCGAACGGGGAGGGGTCGGCCCCGGCGATCACCGCTTGGGACGGAGGTTGCAGGAAAAACGCCAGTGCGGCGAGGAGTTCGGGAACGCCGTGACCCACGCGTTCGAGCTGACCCGAAAACGCCCGGAAGATTTCCCGGGCCCGGGCGTCGTAATCATCGCGATGGAGCATTCGGGAGAGCCGGAGGAGGTTTTGTGCGGAGATGGAGTTTGCGGATGGCTCTGCGCCGTCGTAGTCCTCTTTGAGCCGGATGGGGACAAGCGGATCGCCCGCTTCGCTGCCGAAGTAGCCGCCGCCCGCTTCGTCGTAGAACCTCTCGTCGAGCTGCTGCTGAAGCTCCACCGCCCAGCGCAGCCACGCGATCTCGAACGTGGCCTCGTAAAGATCCAGTAGGCCGCGGATCAGGAAGGCGTAGTCTTCCGCAAAGCCATGCACCGGCGAAGCGCCCTCGCGCCAGGTGCGCAGGAGTTGCCCGTCGGGGGTCGTCATTTCGGAACGAATAAAGGCCGCGCTCTCCGATGCGAGACCGATCCAATGATGGTTCCCGAACGCGGCGCCGGCCCGGGCGCAGGCGGAGATCATCAGCCCATTCCATGCAGTGATCACTTTGTCGTCGAGGTGGGGTCGGGACCGTTGGGCGCGCGCTTCGAACAAGATGTGTCGGCTGCGTTCCAACGAAGCGCGAACCTCGTCGGGCTGCGGATTGGCGCGGGTTGCGATTTCTTCGAGGCTCTGGCGTTGGATGAGGATGTTGCTGCCGGTGAATTCCCCGTGTGGGTCGAATTCCGCGGCGACGTTGCCCCCGGGGCGAACGTCGTAATGCGCACAGAAAAGCGCGGCGTCCCCGGCGGGAAGCAAGGCGTCAATCTCCTCCTTGGTCCAAACGTAAAACGCCCCCTCGCGCTGATGCCCGGCAGCGTCGAGACTGTCTGCATCCTCGGCCGAAAGGAATCCGCCGCGCGCGTGGCGGAGCTGACGCTCCACGTACTGAATGGTTTCCGCGACGACGTCTGCAAAAAGTGTCTCACCCGAGATCTGCCACGCCTCGGTCAGCGAGCAAACAAGCTGTGCCTGATCGTAAAGCATCTTTTCGAAATGCGGCACGTGCCAGCCGGCATCGACGCTGTAGCGATGGAATCCGCCGCCCACGTGATCGCGAACCCCGCCGAACACCATTTTGCGCAGCGTGTGAAAAACCATTTCGCGGGCATGCGCGTCGCGTGCCTCGTCGAGTCGGACACGCAGAAGGAAGTTGAATGTGGAAGGGCGCGGGAACTTCGGAGCGCCGCCAAATCCGCCTTCGTCTTCGTCGTACGCCTGCACGAAGTATTGGAAGCCCGAGTGAATCTCCCCGAGCCCCGCAGGCTCCACCGGCCTCGCTCCGGATGCGGTCGCGCTTTCCCCCAGCGCCTCCAGTACACGGCGCCCCTGGTCGATCAGCCGCCCGCGATCCTCCTTCCACGCCCGGGCAATGCGTTCCAGCAGTGCGGGGAAGCCCATCCGTCCGTAGCGGTCTTCCGGAGGAAAGTAAGTGCCCCCGACAAACGGCGCGCTGTCCGGTGTGAGCCACACGCTCATCGGCCAGCCCCCGCTGCCGGTCGTGGCCTGCACGAAGCTCATGTAGAGGCGGTCCACGTCCGGCCGCTCTTCCCGATCCACCTTGATGCTCACAAAATCCCGATTGAGGATGTCGGCGATCGCCGGATTCTCAAAAGACTCGTGCGCCATGACGTGGCACCAGTGGCAGGTGGAGTACCCGATCGAAAGAAACACCGGCCTGTCCGTTCGACGAGCTTCCTCAAAAGCCGCCGCACCCCACGGTCGCCAGTCCACCGGGTTGTCCGCATGCTGCAGCAGATACGGCGATTTTTCCGAAGCGAGGAGATTGGCCATGGGGAAAACTTCACCGCGCAGGAACGGAATGTCGAACCTAGGTTAGTCCGTCCAGCAGAATGCAACTTTTCCTGAATCCCGCACTCGAGTCCAAGGAACCGCTGATTTCCCCATGAAGAACAGGAAGGGCATGAAGGAAATGGCTCCAAAAAAGGGCCAAAAGATGCATCCACGCATGAACCCGTTCGGCGAACGAGATCAAGCCAGGTCAGAACATGGAACTCACTCATCTTCATGCTCTTCATGCCCTTCATGGTGATTTGAACTGACGCATCGGATTGCCGTGACAAGCCCCGCAGCGCGATCGTACAAGCTTGCAGATGCAGAAAAGCGATGGAATGACGTATGCACCGAAGGGAAAGCCCACCCTCGTGTGCGGTCCGGGCGAGTTCCAATTTGCCGCCGTGGCGCTCGATCACGGGCATATCTACGGGATGTCCAACGGACTCCTCGAGGCCGGCGGCCACGTGAAATGGGTCTGGGACCCTGTGCCGGAACGCCTCGCAGCGTATCAGCGTCAGTTCCCATCCGCAAAGGCCGCGCGGAGTCTCGATGAGGTTCTCGAAGACGATGCGGTGCATCTGGTCGCCGCCGCGGCTGTCCCAAATCTCCGCGGGCCGCTCGGCTGCCGCGTCATGCGGGCCGGCAAGGATTACTTCACAGACAAAACGCCCTTCACCAAGCTCAGCCAACTCGCAGAAGCACGAACCATCGTGGCGGACACGGGCAAGAAATACGCTGTTTACTACAGCGAGCGGCTGCACAGCGAATGCGCGACGTTTGCCGGCGAACTGGTCGCAGGCGGCGCCATCGGCCGAGTCATCCAGGTGATCGGACTCGGACCCCACCGCCTGAATGCCGCGGCGCGTCCCGGGTGGTTTTTTGAAAAGGAGAAGTACGGCGGCATCCTCACCGATATCGGAAGCCACCAAGTGGAACAGTTTTTGTACTATACCGGATCGACGGATGCGACCGTCACCGCCGCGCGCGTGGGGAATTTTGCCAATCCGGAGTATCCGGAGCTCGAGGATTTCGGGGAAGCGAACCTTCTCGGGAACACAGGAGCGTCCCAACACTTTCGAGTGGATTGGCTGACCCCGGACGGTCTGGGCACGTGGGGCGATGGGCGCACCATCCTCCTCGGCACCGAGGGATACATCGAGATGCGCAAGTACATCAATGTGGGAACCTCCCCCGCGGGCGATAACCTGTACCTCGTCACGAAAACCGAGGAAAAGCACTACGAAGTCGCCGGACAGGCCGGTTACCCCTTCTTCGGACGCCTCATCCGCGATGTCCTCGACCGGACGGAAACCGCCATGACGCAAACGCACGCCTTCAAGGCCGCAGAACTTTGCCTCCTCGCACAGGACCTCGCGGATCAGCCTGAAGCCCGCACTTAAAATCTACGGAATAGCGGAATTCACCATGAAGGGCATGAAGAGCATGAAGGGAATGGCTCCAAAAAGGGCCGAAAAGGGGATCATCCGGAAAGTTCATGCTTATGCTGTGGCCTCCGATTTTTGCGAGGCATGGTGCGCCAGAGGCGCAACGGACACTAGCCGGACTTTCTGAACTGGGGCTGTTGGAAGACCGCAAAGGCTGGTGAAATCACGGTCATTGCCCAAAGGTCTTTACGACTAATGGGTCAAGCGTGGTTCCGGGGACGGGTTGGAACACCGCAGATGAACAGGATTCGCGCAGATTTCTCCCGGCTCAAAACCAGGCTCTTGTATGCCAACGAGGAGGCGGCAAAGTTCGCGGTGCCCTTCCATTGCGGCACCGAGCACGGCGTAGGTTAAGTCCTTTTCAAAGAAATCTGCGAGCATCGGCGAAAATCTGCGGTCCAGGCATGAACTTCTCGGAAGAACCGAAAAATGCTCAGGCGAGCACCCGTTCGGTCAACGAGATCAAACCAAGCCGGAACATGGTACTCATGCATCTTCATGCTCTCCATGTCCTTCATGGTAACTTGAACTGATGCGATCAGCTTGACAGCTGACCGCACCCTGCTATCATGACGTCATTACGTCGTGGGAGAGCTGCCTGCTGGAAAAGAGTCTGACAAGAAAGCGAAGAAGAAGAATACTTCCCTTCGATTGGACAAGGATGTCTTGAAGCGGTTGAAGCGCGTTGCGTTGGAGCAGGACACGAGCATCCAGAACATTATTGAGAATCTTATCCGTGAATACCTTGAGGGCAGAAACAGTCCCCCCTCCGGCGGCGCCTGAGCGTCCGGGTCATCCGTGGCGTCTTGCGTTGCGGTCGGGAGTGGGAACGACGGAGGTCGTGGCGGCGCTGGGATCGGCGTTCGACGTGCACCGGGCGCCGGTGGCCCGGCTTTCGACGGTGGTTTATGACACGCATGTGTGGACGCTGTGGTTCTCCGGGCTGGTGCTTCAGGCGGTCAATAACCAGTGGACGCTCCACACGCGGGATGGCGAATGGATGGAGGAGGTTTCTGCGGGTGCGGCGGTCGGGGGTCCGGCTCCACGTTTTGCCTGGGAATTTCCGGCTGGGACGCTGCGTGACGCGCTGGAGGAACGGCTGGGCTATCGGTGTCTGCGCCGTGTGGCCGTTTGCCGTTCGAGGAGTCACGCACTCGAACTGCGTGACGAATCGGGCAAAACGGTGGTTCGCGTGCAGATTGACGAGATTCCACCGCGGGCGGAGGGTGACGGCGCATTTTTTGCCCGTGTGCAGCCGCTCCGGGGGTACGATTCGGAGTCCGCTCTCGCCGTGCAGATCCTGCGGGCGTTTGCCTCGGATTCCCCGGATGCCGGGCCGATTCTGACCGCGTTGCGTGCGGAGGGGGAAAACCCGACGCCTTACACGCTGAAGCCGAAGTTGGAGTTTTCGGGTCGGCAGACGGCCCGTTCTGCGGTTTGCGAGGCGGTGTTGCGGACGCTGGAGATTGCCCGGTCGAATGAGGCGGGCATTGTGGACGATGCGGATACCGAGTTTTTGCATGACTACCGGGTTTGCCTTCGGAAGATCCGCTCCGCCTTGAGCCTTATTAAGGGGGTGTTTCCGCCGGAGGTGTTGGAGGGCTGGAAGGCGACGCTCGGCGGATTGGGTCGGCGAACGAACAAGCTCCGTGATCTCGATGTGCATTTGCTTTCGCGAGAGCGCATGACCTCGCTGCTCCCGCCGGTTTTGCAACCGGGGCTAGCGCCGTTTTTTGAGGATCTCATCGGAGCGCGCGCCGCGGAGGCACAAAGGGTTTCGCGATACTTTCGGTCCGCCGCGTACCGCCAACTGATGACGGAGCTGGAGAATGGCTTCACGACCGCCGACCAACTTCCGGCGACGGAGCATTCGGCTTCGCCCGTCGGTGGCGAAGCGGCGAAGCGGATTGCGAAGCGGTTTCGCGGCATCGTCGCCCTCGCGAAGGATCTGCACGAGGACTCGGCGGATGAGGACGTGCATTCGATCCGTATCGAGTGCAAGAAGCTGCGTTACCTGCTGGAGTTCTTCGGCCGCCTGTTTTCCGGGGAGGATGTGGAACCGGTCTCCCGTCAGCTGGCCCGACTGCAAAACAAGCTGGGGAGTTTCAACGACACATCAGTTCAGCAGGCCTGCCTGTTGGACTACTGGAAAGAAAACGAGGCGCACGGAGAGGCCTCGCTTGCCATGTCCCTCGGCGGGTTGGTGTCGCTTCTCCACCGCGACCATCTTGTGCTCCGCGGCGAAGTCGCCAAGGTCCTATCGACCTTCTGTTCCTCGAAGAACGCCCAGCGCATCGCGGAGATTGAACAGACCGGCGGGGCGTACCGCTGACGATTTCCCGCGGCCCGATTGAGTCTCGAACCACCATGAAAATTTATTCCTGTTACAGCATCAAGGGAGGGGTCGGAAAAACCGCCCTCGCGGTCAACCTCGCTTACTACCTGCGGGAGCAGGGAAATCGAACGCTCCTCATGGATCTCGATCCGCAGGGCGCGGCGGCGTTTTACTACCGGGTGGCGCCGGCGGAGGACTTCCCGGCGGAGGATGCGGGCGAGCTCGGCGGGGAGTGGATTCGCAAGAACATCCGCGAATCCGATTATCCCGGCCTCGACATCCTGCCCTCCAATCTCGCGTACCGCCATTTTGACGTGGCGCTCAATGAGATGAAAAAACCGCGCAAGCAGTTGAGGCTGACCCTGGCGGAGCTCCGGGATCTGTACGACGTCGTGGTTCTGGATGCGCCTCCCAACATTACGTTGTTGTCGGAGAACATCTTCCGCGCGTCGGATGCGATCCTGGTGCCGGTGATTCCGACCACGCTTTCCGCGCGCACGCTCATGCAATTGCAGGAATTTTTTCAGGCGGAAGACCTCAATCCCGAGAAACTCCTCCCTTTCTTCTCCATGGTACAGTACGGGAAAAGGCTCCACCGCGACCTTATGACTGAACTTCGAACCCTGTTCCCCCGGTTTCTCCACGCGGAGAGTCCGTTTTCGGTTGATGTCGAAGGCATGGGCACGACGCGGATGCCGCTGCTTGCGACGACCGCCGATCGCCCCGCTGTCCGGGCTTACCGAGCGCTGTGTGCGGAAGCCGTGGCGCGTTGCGAATCCCTCAAATGAGCCGTTCGAAAGCCGAGATCGAGCGGAAGTTTCTTTTGAAGAAAGAACCTCCGGGGTTTGATTCGGCGCGCAAGGTGTTGATCTCGCAGGGCTATCTGGTCGACGATTCCCGACGGGAAATACGCGTTCGGCGTCAGGGTTATCACTATTTTCTGACCGTCAAGGACGGTCGTGGCGAAGCGCGGATGGAAACGGAACTGCCGATTTCCGAGGAACAATTCAAGGCGCTTTGGGAGCTTACGGCAGATTGCCGGATCGAGAAAGAACGCTCATTTGTGCCATGCGGGGACGTGACCC
>Ga0247833_1004715_pt1 | contig 16595 bp, 14 predicted proteins | sample LaCruzMarch2015__7_FD_187117 | JGI IMG/M metagenome (GOLD analysis project Ga0247833, IMG submission 187117) | Freshwater microbial communities from meromictic Lake La Cruz, Castile-La Mancha, Spain - LaCruzMarch2015_8m | ecosystem: Environmental > Aquatic > Freshwater > Lake | place: Spain...
GAAACCTGGGAGACCGGCAAAACCTACCTCTCCCTCAACTAACAAAAACCAACCCGAAAACTACAAAAACAACCACCTTCAGAAAAAAACATCAGCCTTTTTACAGAAAAAACTTTGCGCGGCCGTAGCATGCCGAATCTTAACCAAACAAACAGGGCTCGTAATGTGCAATTAGAACCCACAACTCTTCAGAGAATCAGTCAGAGCGTTGCCGATTCAGACCGGGCCTTCCGATCAGGAGACTTCGAAATCTCGCTTAGATTAATCAACGAAGCTGCAAGGCTTCTTCCAAATGACCCAGGGATCCTTCTACGCAGAGCCCGACTTTTTGAAGTATTGCAGCAGCCCGACAAAGCATCTGGAGACTACGCTGCAGTTTCTGCAATTCCCGACCTTCCCGAAGCATTGCGCAGTCAATCCGCGAAAAGGGCGAACCTGCTGAACAACTCCACTCCCTGATCCACTCCCGCTTTACTGGTCGCTCGGTATCATTCAGCAATGTACAACTGTCGAGCTCAGCGTGGAGACTCAGGATTTGAATTGCCGCGCTTCTGCAACCCGTGGCAATCATTTCTGATGCAGATCAAGAAAATCGCAAAAATACCCGTGCTCCAATGTGTTGCACGCAAACCCGAAGGCGAAAAATCTTGCTTTTCTGACGTGTTTTCCCCATTGATTTTGGTTCTAAAAATATCAACCTGACCGCTATTGCCCATTTATGGAACTCTTGCTTATCGACACAATAGAAATTCTCAAGGCCTGTATTTTTACTTTCGCTTCAATGAATCTGAGCTGGTTCATTGCTGCCTTGGTTGCGGGTCTCGTCCTCGGTGGGTTGACATGGTGGGTCTGCGCATTTTTTGCAAAACTTTGGAACACAAAATACTCTCTGACCGGCTGGCATCATCTTTTGTGCGCGCTGTCCGCGATTCTTGTCTTCTGCGCGGTGGTTCTGGGCTCTTCCATGAAATACACCCAGTCCGTGGCGGAATTTATTCTCGATAACTGGGGAGAGGAGTTGAAGGCCGACGAGGGGTGGAGCAACGAGACATTTGCCCGCTGCTACGATGCAGTGAAGGCGGCCGGTAAAGAAAACTTTGCGGGATACGCCGATCCTCGTGATGGGGGAAACCGCATTCCGATCAGCCTCACAGCCAGCCAAGAGACTGTCGCGTCAGTTTCCGTAAAAAGCGCTACGGATAATTTCAAAACCACCCACCCAGTTCTGTCGATGATTCTGCTTGCCGACAACGAGATTCCCGAATCTGTCGTTCTTACGGATGTGAAATCCTACTTCGGAGCAAACCCCGGGGGCACCTATCCGCACGGGAATGCGATCAGGATAGCCATCAACCATGTGAAATCAGGGCTGGAGATCCAGACCCCGAAGGTCGTGTTCTACTCCCGGCTGATATTGGGGGGGCTTTTCGCCCTGCTGTTCATCCTGACGCTGGTGGCGATTTCCATCGGCGCCTACTCAGATATCAAAGTGCACTACGTCAACGCGTAATTAACATTCATTTTTATGAGCGAAGAAGCAAAAAAAACACCAATTCCCAATCACATCATTATCGGGCTCGGTGGCACTGGAGGTCGGATCATCCGCGCACTTCGCCGCACGATTTACGAGGAGTTCCGTGAAAAAAATCCCGTCTCATTCACCCGTGATGAAAACGGGAAGGTTACAGGGAAGTCGGAGCACCCAGTCAAACTCGGCTACATATATGTGGACAGCAGTCCCGAGTTGATGGGGCCAGAAGATCCGACTTGGAAGATCCCCGGCGGGACGTTGCAACTCGGCAGCGCGAGCCAGGTTCTTATAGGGGCGGGAAATCTCCGGAGCGTCGTGGAAAATATCAATGCGCATCCAGGCATCAAGCCTTGGATCGGCAGTAAGGAATCTTGGAACGCGATCCTTGACGGTCAAGTCAGCGATGCCCAGGGGGGACAAAAGCGGCGGCTGGGTCGATTTCTTTTCGCATCAAGCAATGGAACGAATGCGCCAGACGCCTTCACCTCAAGGTTGCAAAACCAGGTTTCCGAGTTGACTGCAAAGGGAGATGCTCGGTGTGTGTTTCATATCTGTGCAGGCCTGGCCGGCGGAACCGGCAGCGGAACTGTCGTTGACACGGTGGCGCAAATCCGAAAGCAGTATCCTTACCCGGGCACGCACCTCATCGTCCTGTATCTCATGCTTCCCGAGGCAAACCCGGATCCGAGTTGGGCCAGAGCGAACTATCATGCAAATGGGTATGCCGCGCTTATGGAACTTAACGCCATGAGTGTTGGGGCCTACAAGCCATTCGACATCGCCGGGAACGGCCAAAGAATTGATTTTGCCAGCATGGGCATCAACCCGGTTCCTGCCTTTGACGGTTGCTACGTGTTTTCTAATGTCAATGAAAACAACAAAACGGTTGGTGTTATAGATTACCAATTCCATGGGGTTGTTGCAAATTACCTGTTTCAAAAAATTATTGTCGTTGATGACAACAACTGGGCGGTCGGCACACTTAAAAAATTCGAGGAATGCGAAAACGGAGATCCTCTGACCGGGGACAATCATCCGGAAAGGGCCAGCGACGAACCGGGGTCCTCACTCCTCCGGAGTCGGCGTTTTCTCACATTCGGAATCAAACGCCTTGTCATTCCTGAAGAAGAGATACGGGAATATATGTGCTACTGCTTCGCGCGCCAGATGGCCTTGCAGAGCCTCTATAATAACTGGTCCGACAATTTCGGCTACACGCAGGAGAAGCGAAACGAGAATGTTGTCGAAATGGTGCGTAGCGCAGAGGCTCGCAATCGTTGGAAAATCTCGGATGAGCACCTGACGCTCTCCTCTGCGATCTTGAAGCACGAGGACTCGTGGAAGACTTTGGACCTAGAGTGGGAAGTCGTTGAAAAACTCCAGCTCGCCGCCCGGGAAAAAGAGCCAGACCATAGGCTCTGGCTCTCAGGACTTTCGTCAAAGTGCACGGAGTTTTACGAGAACACGTTCCGCGGATACGGTGTCGAGAAGTTTTACACGACGAAAGAGGCGGATGCCAAAGATCAGGCGAGAGAGATTTGTCATCTCGTCGAAGCGGACCTCTTTTCCGAGTGGCGGGAGGGCAAAAGCTCCATCCATGATCTGTCGCGGAAACTTGAGGAAATCATAAAATTGCTCAATGAGTTCCGGACGGTATGCGACGAGAAGATTGTTGATTTCAAAAGAAAGGCCGGGGAAACCGACGAGAAGAGCCGCTTGCTCAACGCCATTGAGCAGAACAATCGTGAATGGTTCAAGGTCGGCCCGCTTAGCGACCTGATGGGAAAACGCAAGGAACTCCTTGATGCCCAGACCTTGCTCTACAAAAAGTTGTATTCCGCAAAAACGCGTGTCCATGCTTGGACATACGCCAAGAAGCTCAGCAATTTTATCATCGAGGAGATCTCGCGCCTAAAAACAAGCGTCTCGAACATCGTGTCGCGCCTCGTTCAACTCGTCGATGGGGACATATCCCGTCAGGTTGCCAACCCCTTTCAGGGGCTTGATGACATGATCTCGAAACGCTGCCGCACAGACGAGAAGGAAGATCTCGCGGCTGAGGTTATTAAGATATATGATCCCAAGCGAGTTCGGGATTTCACAGCGCGCCTGATCCGGGACAGAAACTTGCAGCGAGAGGATACCGAACTCTTCCGTCGGAGCATTTGCAACAAGCTGGATAAGCGCGTGGGATTCTTCTCATTTGACAACGACTATCCCCTCCCGAAAATGTTCGACTCCATGGAGGCGGTTGCGGATGAAATTGTCGAGGTGAGGCACAACGGAGTAGTGGCTTCAGACAGCTCAGTATCGCCAATCCTCGGCCAGGACATCGTTAAAGGGCTTTCAACTCGATTCCCTGATCCGATGGATCTAAGGAACTTTGTAATCAAAGTAATGGGCGAGTCGGGGCTGTTTCTCCAGTTTGATAAAACTCAGGAGAACATGGACAGCCCGGGATGCTGCAAGGGATCGCGGCTCAATAATGTCAGCATCATAATGCCTGCTGCGGCGAGGGGGGAGCCTAAATTCTACGACCAGTTAAAAGGCCTCTTTATAGAGGCGAAAGCCCGTGTCGAGATTGTGAGCGGAAGTCGCTCGAATGTGTTGACAATATTAAGCATATCAAACCTATTCCCGCTTCGATACGCTTCCCACGTCAGTTTATTAAAGTCGAAATTTGACGCCAGAGTCGGCAGCGGCGATCCGGCTCGGGATGCGAGAGCCCGACTAGAGATTTTCACGGAGGGGGACGGATCAAATTTCCCCAGCCTTTTTGCCCTAACTGGGATTGAGATCAAGGAGAAAGCTCTCCCGCTGATGATTCTTTTCAAAAACATGGGGATGATCCGGCGACTCAATCACCATGCGACCGGGGAGGACCTCGGATGGAACTTCTACGATGAATATAAACCGCATGAGGCTCCTGTTCCGCTTGGAATGACGGACGTGGAACTTCTCGACAACTGCGATGGGAAATTAGTCAACAAGATGGAGATCCTTCTCGCCTCGCACCTCGGAGACCCGGACACCGGACTCCAGCTTAAAAAGCAGCTTGAGGGTCACCTCCAGGAATGTGCTGCAAAAGCGCTTGCCGATTTCCCAAACCCCGCCGATCCCGAGCGCCAGAGGCTCATGAAGGCGATTGACCGGGCAAAAACCCTTGTCGCCAACCGTTCTGTATGACCACTACCAAGCATTATAAGTGCCAGAATTTCGGAGTCTGTCCGTTGGCAGACAAAGAGGAACTGATTCACTTTGACGACGACGATCACTTCCAGTGCCAATCCAAAGAGCATACCGAATGCCCCGCAAAAAAGCTGAAGTGCCGTGAGGAGTTGGTTGAGATCCAGCCGAAGCCCGGCTTGAAGTTTCCGCTGCCGGTTCTCATTGCGGTGCCAGTGGTTGTTTTGCTGGTGATTGTTGGAATTTCACTTGGCAGTTGCGGCAAAAGCACTCCCGCTGCCAAGGAGAAAGCAATCGCATCGGAGTTGAAGAAGATCTGGCCGTGGCTCTCGCCTTGAACGGTCAATGTTCTGAACATTCTCGAAAAAGTAACTAAAGATCCATTTATGTATTGTTCCAATTGTGCTTCTGAAATGTCGGATAAAGCGGTTGTCTGTGTAAAGTGCGGTGTTCCCGTGACTGGCAGGTTTGTTGCTCCAGGCACAACAGGGAAAAGTAGGACCGCATATGTTATGCTGGGTATTTTCCTTGGGATGTTAGGAATTCACAATTTCTATGCAGGATACGGAGGAAAGGGGGTGGCTCAGTTGCTGCTTACCCTTCTCACGGGATGGCTGATTGTTCCGCTTTTAGTGGTTTGGATCTGGGTTATTGTCGAGATCTGCACGGTTTCTGTTGACGCCCAGGGAAACGCGTTTTCCTGAAAAAAGGGGCAAATGGGGCAGCTTCAATTTATGGGAGATGTAGTCTTGATCTTTAGAAATGCATTGCTGCTCATCGCAGCGCTTTTTCTCTGCTCATGTGGCAAGCCCGATAACCGGTCCCTCGATTCCGTCGCCTCCTCGATCCGCGCGAGGGCGAGTGTCGTGCAGGGATTGAAAGAGGCCCGCAAAATCACGGAGAACGGAAGGGGATACCTGCGCTCCGAGCAGGGCATTTATCTCGACATTCAGGACCGCCGGATCGTCGAGGAGGAAAACTACGAGAGGGGAAAAGCTTTTGCCTTAATCGCGAAGGAAAATGAGGTGGGAAAGAAAAACGTTGAAACTATTTTTGCCGCAAAGGCATCCAGACCACGATGAACCCACCCGCTTTATCAAGTTGCCGCCGCCATTTGAATATCGCCCTTCTGGCGGTATGCCTCCTGTCATATCCGCTGGTCCTCTGTGCAGCAGATTCGCTGCCTGACATCTCCAAGCGCATCGCTGAGCGCCAAGCCGCTATTGAATCCGCGATCAGCGGCGGGTCTGCAAAAGAAACCTCGCAGGGGCTCCTTGAGTCTTCCTCGGGGGCCGACCAGGCAACGCAGGATCTCGTCCAAGCGGAGAACAGGGACCGCCGCGCAGTCTTCTCGACATTGGCCGCAAAATATAAGGAAAGCCCCTCGAAGATCGCTGCGCAATTTTCCCAGATGGCTGGCAGACGCTCGTCTTCTCCATTGAGCACGCTGCCCGCCAGCACACCGCCTCCGGGCGGAGCCCAATCGCCAGACGGGACTGCCTCCCCATCCGTAGCGCCAACCCCGGATGGGAAATTACTCCCCGCACCGGTCCCGGATGTAAGCCCCGTTCAAGCCCAGAAGAAAAGCGGCACGAGCATCCCTTTAAAAATTATAACCAGACCGTTTAGCTCGATTCTTGCAGATGCCTCGGAATCCGCTTCTGTCGTGCAATCCAACATCCCTGCCTTCACCGTCTTCTACGTCTATGACCAGCAACCCGGCTGGTTGCAGGTTGGAAAGACAAAAAACGGTGGCGCGTTCGGTTGGATCCGCGAGAAGGATGCGATTCTTTGGAAGCAGAACCTTGTGATGGAGTTCACCCATCCGACGAACCGGATGCCGGTCATGTTTTTTAAGAACAAGGACGACTTAAAGCGCATTGCCCTTGAAAACTCCGCCGTGCGCAGCGGCGAGGCCGAATCCCTCCTTTCTCAAATTAAATCCAAGAGCATCCCGGACCTGTTCCCGATAGAGGCCATGGAACCAAACCGTGCGACTGACAGTCGCACCAAGTTTTACATGCTCCCGATCACCGACTTTGAAACGATCCAGATTGACGCCCGCGACGGGCGTCTTCTCAAGGTTGCCGGGGCGACACAGGATCGCAAAAACGTGAATCTTCCAACAGCCGTCCAGACACCTCCTACATCCGCAGCCGCAAAAACTGCGCTTCTGGATGTGGTGTTTGTTATGGACTGCTCTTCGAGCATGAAGCCCTTGGTGGATGGAACCATGCAGACCGTCAGGGGGCTTGTCTCAAAACTGGCCTCGGATCCGGATACGAATTCCGCCATGAACCTTGGATTCTGGGGCTACCGCGACAGCGCTCCGGATCAGGATTTCGGAGGCTCTCCGGTAAAAAACTTTACGCCCACCCTCCAGCCGGCCCAGCAGTTTCTCCAAACGCTTTCCGGCGTCGAGGTTTCTTCCAACTCTGCGGGCGACTACGCTGAGGATGTCTTTGGTGGTGTCAAGGCCGCGATGACCGAAACGAGATGGAGGCCGAATTCCATTCGCGTTGTCATCCTTGTGGGCGATGCCTCGGCACATCCTCCCGGACACGCCAAGAACAGTAGCAAGATGGGCGACAGCCAGCTTCGTGCCTTGGCTGACGAGCAAAACATCTACCTCGCCAGTTTTTATATAGAGAGGCAGAGCTCACTGGCAGCGTCCGATCGGCAGATTGCAGAGCGCCAATTTCAGAAGCTGGCACAAAACCGGAATGCCGTCGGTGGCAAAGCGGACTTTAGCGTTATCCAAGAGCGCGATGGCCTTGCCAGCTTTTCAGCGATGATGGACAGCCTTGCCAGCACGCTCAGTTCGCAGATCAGCGATGTTCGCAAAGGCACATTCACCCCTTCCCCGCCAACCGTTCCAGCGTCTGCTGGAGGATCTTCTAGAGACGCCGGAGCAAAGATGGCGAGTAACATGTTCTCGGGTGCCTTTGTCGATTGGCTGGCCCGTCAGAAAGATACCGCTGTTGCTCCTCCTGGGGATATCGAGTCGTGGGTAGTGGACCGGGATCTCAAGGATCCTGCCATCCAGCCCATGGAGGTGAAGGTGATGCTGCAAAAGAACGAACTGGATGCATTGGCGAAGGTTCTCGACAACATCATCACGGCTGGCGTTAAAGGACAGGTCACAGGCGAAAACTTTTTCCAGGCTCTACAGTCGGCCGCAGCATCGGCGGTTTCATCTCCTGACCAGATCCGCAATGCCCGGAACCTAGCCGCCACAGGTCTTCTTCCCGATTTTCTTGCCGATCTTCCTTACAAAAGTAGGTTGATGATCATGGATTCCGCCACTTGGAACTCCATGTCTGTGGACTCCCAATCGGAAATCCTGGAGCAGGTCCAAGCAAAAAGGAAATTTTACGAGGAGACTCTCAAGGACGCCAGCCTTTGGCAGGCTTTCAACCCCGATGACTCCGAAGACCAAAAGGTGGCACCTATCCCTCTTGAACAGTTGCCATGATGCTTGAGCCGACCTGAGTTGGATCAGCGATAAACATCTATGGAATGGGTCTATCAGCTTAGAAATGTTATAGTTGAACGATCCAAGGGCGGAGCCTCATTCCGCCTGACCATCCCGGAGTTCCATATCCCAAGGGGATCATTCACGGCGATTGTCGGGCAGAGCGGGTGCGGAAAATCCACGCTTCTCGACATCCTTGGACTAGTTCTTTCCCCGTCGTCAGCCGATACCTTCAACCTCATCAGCCGGTATGGCGAGAGCTTTGAAATCCCTGGGAAAAGCGCTAAAGATTTGGCGCAGATACGCCGGCATCACCTCGGCTATATTCTCCAGAGCGGTGGGCTCATGCCCTTCCTGAGCGTGGCGGGAAATATCCTGCTTGCCCGCATGCTCAACCCGAAAACGGCCACTGATCCCGAAAAGACCGAGGAGTTGGTTTTCCGCCTTGGCCTCGAGGACCATCTTAAAAAAAAACCGTCCCAGCTCTCCGGCGGTCAGCGCCAGCGCGCTGCGATCGCCCGGGCCGTGGCGCAGAACCCGGAGATTATCCTCGCGGACGAGCCCACGGGTTCGGTGGATAAATACACGGCGGCAAAGATCCGGGATCTCCTTCTGCAATGCGCCCGAGAGCAGGATATCGCAGTATTGATTGTCACGCACGACGAGTCGCTTGTCAGTGGGATTGCTGACGCCACATATTCCTTCGAGCTTGCCCAGGGCGGAGAAGGGGATCTCCGCTCGGTTCTACGAAAGGTTGCCTGATGTCCCGCCAGTCCCTTCATGGTAGCCTGCGCCCCTTCCCGATCCTTCGCCTTGCGGTGGCTGATCTGCGGGACGAGTGGCTCCTGAGCCTTTGCATCTCGCTGGCAATCGCTGCTGTTCTCGCCCCGCTCATGATCCTTTTCGGGCTGAAGAGCGGGGCAGTTGAGATCCTGCGCCAACGGCTGGTGCAGGATCCGCGCAACCGCGAAATCCGCCCTAAGATCACCCGGACCTACGATGTGGCTTGGTTTGCCGATATCAAGCGCCGTCCGGACGTTGCGTTTGTTATACCCCTCACGCGGGGGATCTCTTCGACGGTAGATGCCGTGAATGTGGTCACGGGCGCCACCGGAAAACTTGACCTCAGCCCGACTGGGCGCGCCGACGCCCTCGTCACGGAAAACGGATCCGCTGTTCCCAAAGAAAATGAATGTGTGCTCACGGCCGCATCGGCCGAGGAGCTGAACGTCCAAAAAGGCGACATGGTTGAGATCCGAACCAACCGGCGGGTGAACAAAGAATTTCAGTCCGCATCGCTCGAACTCAAAGTTGCCGGGGTTCTTGACATGAGGGCTGGCGGAGGAAAAATCGCCTATGTTCTGCTGCCGGTTGTCGAGGCGGTCGAGCAATACCTCGATGGCCAGTCGGTGCCGGAATATGGCTGGACGGGGACCCGCCCGCTGGCTCGTCCCGAGTTTGACGGGGCGCTGCTGGTAGCCGGGCCGGAGGGCCTTGATCCCGCCTACGAGAGGAAGGCCGTCACAGATACCGGATTCGTCCATCTCGAAAAACTCGACCCTTCCAAGATGGAGAACGTGGCTGGGTTTAAAGTGGATGCCGCGGTCTGGCTGCTCCGACCGGCGGGCTCCACAGTGCGTCAGGAAAATTTTGAGGCTCTCAAGGAAAAGCTCCGTGGCAGCGGGATCCAGATCATTCCATGGGTGGATTCGATTCCGGTAAAGATCCACGCCGACGACGGGCGGGTCTTCCAGGCGTCCGTGAAAAGCATCCCGGTCGCTGGCAAAGAATCTACGCCCGCCACCCCTTTAATTCAAACGCCGGATGCCAGCCAACGTGGAATTCCGGTGATCTTTCCGGGAAAAGGAAAGCCCTCAGGCAAGAGCGATTCGATCGTCGTCGCAGGCCTCGGCGGAGACCTTGTCGTTCCGGCTGTCGGTATTTCCGGCTCCCCGGCGGAAGGCCCCGTGCTCATGGCTGCCGATAACGCTGGCATTCTCCGCCAGGCCATCTCCCGGCAAGTCGAACGCGATCCGAAAACTGGCGAGTTCCTCGTCGTCCGGCGCGGGTATTCAGGGTTCCGCCTTTTCGCGAAAACCATCGATCAGGTGGATGACCTCCGGCGGTTTCTCGAATCGAAGGAAATCCCCGTCTTCCACGAAGGCGAGCGAATCAATGATGTCCGCACTCTCGACAGTCAGCTCTCCCGGTTTTTTTGGTTCATTGCGGGAGTCGGCATCGCTGGCGCTGTGGCAACTCTTGCCGCCAGCCTCTATGCTTCGGCGGAACGCAAAAGCTACGAACTGGCTGTCCTCCGGTTGCTGGGCCTCCGGCGCAGGGAGATTGTCCAGTTTCCGGCATGGCAGGGCATGCTCCTGACCATAATCGGGTTTGCCATGGCCGTCGGGATCTACACTGTTGCTTCTGCTGTCCTAGGCCATGTGTTCCAAGATCAGCTTCATGCGGGAGAGCACCTGACTAGCCTCCCCCCCGGTCCCGTGATCGCCATATTCTTTCTGCTCATCGTGCTGGCGCTTCTCTCGTCGCTTTTGGCATCCGTGCGCATTTTTGGCACCGATCTCTCCGAGGCCCTCCGGGAAGGATCCGTATGAGAGTCTTGTTCGCTACCGTCATGGCGACTTCTCGCCGGTGCCGCTTATTTTCCGATTCACTGCGGGAGGCTTCCGATGCATTAAAAGGCTACGACACAATAATGCGACCACACCGAATCATATTTTCATTACTTGCCGCACTTTTTCTTTTCATTGGAGCCCAAGCCCACAGCGAGAACCTGAACTCGATCCTCGACCAGATCAGCTCCGATCTGGAGAAAAAGAAGGAGTCTGGGGCAACCAATTCCACAAGCATCCAGTCCACGAAACTGCCTGCGCAAGATACGATCCGAGATGATGCGGCGTCAGACACCCCCACGCGACCGACGTCCCCACAGGCATATTCTGGACGTGTGGTTTTTTTGGATATGAATGAAATATTCACATCGTTCTACAAGACGAAAAGAGCCGAGGAGCAGATCAACGAAGAGCGCGCGGTAGCGAAGAAGGAACTGGACGCACGCCTGGATAAGCTGAAAAAGGCAATGGACGAGATCAATGCGCTCAATGCCGAAATGGAAAAGCCAGCTTCAAGTGCGCAGACCAGGCAAAGAACCGCTCGGATTCGAGATCAAAAAGTCGAGGCGGCCCGCACTCTCGACCGGCAGATCACAGAGTTCCGTGGCAGCCGTGAAAAAGGATTGCAGGATACCTTTGTGGCGTTACGAAAGTCTATCATCGACGACATTATGGTGGTCGTCAACAGGATGATAAGAGATGCTGGTTATGACTTGGTCTTCGACAAATCAGGCATGAGTCCACGACAGACGCCTGTCGTCCTCTATTCTCCCAGTGTCCTTGACTTCAGCAAAGTGGCGATTAGCGCACTTAACAATACCTCCTCAGAAGGATTTGGCAAAAATCATGCGACATGCATCGGGCTTAAATTCGCCTCGGTCAATCTTGACAAAATCATCGACAAGAATCGGCAGTTGCGAAACATGATAAGTAGATCCGTGCAACAGAATGGTAAAAAGGATAGTTCCGATCAAGAGTTGTCCGAAGCCATAAAGCATTTTATGGAAAAGCTTAATCCAAAGCTCGCTGCCATTTGTGCTCGCACGGGTGCTGACATAGTATTTGATTCGTCAGGGCTCTCCATGGGGCAGATTTTTTTTCTGGTGAACAGCGACGGCATGGCTGATCTAACCGATGATCTGATAGCCGCGATGGCGACGAATCCATAACTCGTTTGTGAAAGCCAGTTGCGGATCAGGGGGAATGAAGACGCAATGGTATTCTCTAAAACTTTTTGGCCACTGATAATTATGAAAGGCAACCACACCAGTTTTTTGCTGCTCGCTGCAATCTGCCATCTCTTCGGTGTCCAAGCTCACAGCGAGAATCTTAATGAGATCCTCAACCAGATCAGCTCGGATCTGGAGACAAGGAAGGCATCCGGACTGACAAATTCTCCACCAAACAAAACCACGAGGACTAATTCCACCGACACATCCGCAGGAATCCCGCGTGTAGATGAGACCGGGCTGCAGCCCGGATCCAGCCTCGGCATCGTCGACGCCAAACTGCGCGATGGAACAACCGGAAAAAAGGTACTACGGGTGGCCATCAAGGCCCGCCCAGGAATAACCGTGGACACCCATCAGATGAAACTTCATGTTTTCTTCTATGAACAGGATGAGACCGGTGAGATCCAGCTCACCGAATCCAAGGTCGTTTCGCAATGGATCAGCCCGCCGGTCAACTGGGCGGACAACGAACCAGAACTGCTCGACGTGACATATGTTCTGCCGGACAGCACACTGCCCGGAAGCGCCGCCTCCAACGGTTCCCCGGGAAGGGTGTTTGTGGGCTACATCGTCGGAATTTACTACAATAGCGAGCTCCAGGATACACGGGCGGACCCCGGCAACCTGGCCAATAAGTTCGCGCTCCCGCTTTACCTCAAGCAGGAAGCCCAATGATTTTCCCGGATACCCATCAGATTGTGGCCGAATATATTTCAAAGCCGATGAGGCTTTCTGCAAAAGTCTGTTTACTTGGGTGCATCGCCGCTTTGTTCCTGCTTGCTTGCCTGCATGCACAGGATATCGCCCTCGACCTTGGCGGCGGCGTGAAGATGGAGTTCATCTGTGTTCCTGTGGAGGGATTAGATGGCACGACCACGATCAAAATCGGGGATTTTTCAGGAACAAAGGTAAGCGAACCCGTGCGCTCGGAATCGATCTCGGGGCCATTCCAGCAGGCGGGTAGAGGCTTCGGCTACTACCTCGGAAAAGCCGAGGTTACGGAGGCCCAGTGGGCCATCGTGACCGGTGCAGGCAGTAAGTCGCAGGCGCCGACAACTGAAAAAACCTTCAATCAAATCCAGAACTTTATCGAGGCTGTCAACTCCAAGTCGGGTCAATCGGCGTCCCTCCCCCACACGGTCGACGGAGTCGCCGGCGTATTTCGCCTGCCGACCGAGGCGGAAGTTGCGGATCAGAGTGAATTATGATGGGGAACCATCTCTGAAAATCCTGGCTGCAAAAACAATATGAAATCGAATACCATCACGCTCTCGCTTCTTACTGCTATCTGTATTTTTTTCGGAAAGTTGGTGCATAGCGAGAGCCTGAACACGATCCTCGACCAGATCAGCTCTGATCTGGAGACAAGGAAGACGTCCGGAGAAACGAATTCTCATTCCGTTCGGTCAGTCAAGGATTCCCTGCAAAATGAGAATGCGATTCTACCAATGGCAGCTAGGGAGTTGCAAGATCCGGTTGCGAAGGTTAATGGTGAGGATATTTCAAGGGCCCGTGTTGAAGATGCCTACACTGCAGCCGTAAATGCATCCGGTGTTAAAGCCGCAGACCTCACTCCCGAGCAGAAAATGAACGGTTACCGTCAGATTCTCGATGAACTGATCATGGATACACTTGTGGCAAAAGCGGCTGCCGATGAAATTATCTCGGACACCGATATCAATGCCGAGATCGCCAAACTGAAAAAGCAGTATCCAACGGAAGCTGCTTTTCAGGCACAGCTCAAAGATGCAGGCCAGACCCCAGAGAAGCTCCGGACCGCTCTCCGAACGATGCTCCAGCAACAGCGCTGGATGCAGAACCAGACCAAAGGCGGGGACATAATCTCCGTAGCAGATGCAAAAAGGTTCTACGACTCGAATACCGGGGAATTTAAAAACCCCGAAACGGTAAAAGCGAGCCATATTCTCTTCACTGTCGCCAAGGACGACACACTGGAGGTTGCGAAGCAGAAGGAAACTGTAGCAAAGCGAGTTGTCGCCCGCGCCAGAAAAGGAGAGGACTTCAATAAGCTTGCCAAGGAACTCTCTGAGGAACCCGGCGCCAAAGAATCTGGCGGCGATCTGGGATTTTTCTCCAAGGACCGCATGGTCCCCGAGTTTTCTGCCGTTGCCTTCAGCCTGAAGCTCGGCGAGATCAGTGATCCGGTAAAAACCCAATTCGGCTGGCATATCATCAAAGTCACCGGAAAAAGGCCGGCTGGAACGGTTCCTTTCGAGGAAACCAAAGACCAGATCACCGCTTACCTTAAAAGTGCCAAGCAGAGGGAAGCTGTGCAGGCAATTATGAAAAAACTCAAGGATTCGGCCGTTATATACTCAACACTTCCACCTGCGACAACACCCTAGCATGTATTATACGATTCATGACTCGGAGTGCTTGGTCAGTTTATGAAAGTCGCCCGCACTTTTCTTTTTGTGACTTTTCTTGCTGCCTCCTCTGGAAGCGCGCAGGAGGTCGCGGCGGCTCTGTTCAGCAATACCGCTTCGGTTGGGGAGACGGTGAAACTCGCAGTCACCGTGCGGGGAGCGAGAGGGGCCGAGCTGCCGCAGACGCTCACGGTGAAGGGCCTCCAGATCAACCTCGCGAACCGGTCCACGCAATTTGAAATGCACAACTTCAAGATGAGTTCGGTGCTTACCTACACTTATACGGTTGTCCCAGAGGTTGCGGGGGAGTTCACAATTCCGTCCATTGATGTTCGGGTGGAAGGGAAGACTTTCAGCACACAGCCGATGAAGCTCTTGGTGAGCGGCGTCAGCCCGATGCCACAAACGCCAACACCTACGCAGAGCACAGGGCCGATCCCATCCACCACACCATCGACTTCGACAAATAATAGCGAGCAATTCTTCGCGGACATAATCCCCTCCAAGAAAACGGCTTATGTCGGAGAAGCAGTGCCCGTCGAGCTCCGGTTTTACTTCAACACTCGGATTGGCGGACAGGTCGGAGAATTTCCGGGTGGTATGGCAGGAACTGGATTCGCGAGGGTTCAAGAGTTTTCGAAGGCCGTTAAGCGCGAGCAGGTAGTCAATGGAGCCAATTACACGGTCTTCTGCTTTCAGACAACGATCATTGCCGTTAAATCAGGAATCATGTCGATTCCGGAGGCTACACTGGAGGCGCGCTTGCAACTCCCGGCCAAAGGCCTCGAAGATCTTGGCAACGTCAACTCGGATGTCATACTCAAGACAACCCCCGTTCAAATTCAGATCATGCCGCTGCCGAAGGACGCGCATCCCGTGAGTTTTTCCGAGGCAGTCGGAAAATTCACCATGGAAGCTACTGTATCTCATAAGATCACTTCCGCAGGGGAGCCGGTTATCCTCAACGTGACAGTTTACGGAAAAGAAAATCTTGGCGCAATCCTCGCGCCCGTACTTACCGACAATGAGGGATGGCAACGCCTATCGATCACAGAGCATTTCATGTCGGCAGATACCCTACAGTTTAGTTACGCGCTCATCCCAAAGAGGGATCGCTCTCAGACTCCCAGAGTGGCTTTTTCCTATTTCGATCCCGGCACGGCAAAATATGAAACGCTGATTTCCCCGCCGATTGCAGTTGACGCCAAAGCCATTCCTGAACCAGTGTCACCTTCAATCAGTCCTATTGTGGACCCCCCCAACGAAGTATCTTTGGATCTCGGTGGCGGAGTAAAAGTAGAAATGCTGTGGATTCCAGTGGAGGGTTCAGATGGAACAGCGATGATTGAAATCGGAAACTTTGCCGAACGGAACTCAAAGGAACCTGTGCATTCGGAAACAATCTCCGGTCCATTCAGGCGAACAGGAAAGGGATTCGGCTACTACCTTGGAAAAACCGAGGTTACAGAAGCGCAGTGGGCGGCGGTGACTGGGCAAGGCAGAAAGGCACAGACTTCAGTCACGGAAAAAACCTTTCTTGAAATCCAGAGCTTTATTGAGACTTTGAACTCAAAGTCGGGGCAATTCGCCCAATTCCCGCAGACCAGAGACGGCTCACCCGGAGTAATCCGACTGCCCACCGAGGCGGAGTGGGAATATGCGGCTCGCGGAGGGTCGTGTCCCGATTATTCGGCGAAGGACCCCTACAAAGGCGACATCGAAAGGCATGAAGTATTCGCAGAGGCAGGCTCCGGAGGCCGGGCAAAGCAAGTTGCGTCATTTCCGCCAAACCCGCTCGGTCTTCACGATATGCTGGGTAACGCGCGGGAATTCGTCGAGGGCAGCTACTCCGTGGGAGGCCGGGTTGGAGGGCTTCTGCTCAAAGGCGGAAGTTATTTATCGGAACGGCAGGAAGTGCGATCTTCCGCCAGGACCGAGCAGTCGCGAACCGGGAAGGACGGCAAACCTGCAAGACGTCCCGATGCCGGATTCAGACTCTGTATCTCAGCAGATGTTTTCACCTCGCTGGGGGGCCGCGCAAAGTTTTTTCTGTAAAAAGGCTGATGTTTTTTTCTGAAGGTGGTTGTTTTTGTAGTTTTCGGGTTGGTTTTTGTTAGTTGAGGGAGAGGTAGGTTTTGCCGGTCTCCCAGGTTT
>Ga0247833_1004720_pt1 | contig 16575 bp, 6 predicted proteins | sample LaCruzMarch2015__7_FD_187117 | JGI IMG/M metagenome (GOLD analysis project Ga0247833, IMG submission 187117) | Freshwater microbial communities from meromictic Lake La Cruz, Castile-La Mancha, Spain - LaCruzMarch2015_8m | ecosystem: Environmental > Aquatic > Freshwater > Lake | place: Spain...
CATTTGAACCTTGAAGATAATACGTGCAAAGTTAATGCAAAATCTAAAGCAAATATAGAAAGAAGACGGGTTGCTAATTCCGGGTTTTTATTTTCTATAATTTATATTATGTTAAATAGAGTTAAGGGAGGGTTCCACAGAGTAGCTCGGAGGTATGGAGTTTCACGGAGAAAAAAGTTCCACAGAGTAGCTCGGAGGTATGGAGTTTCACGGAGGATTGTATTTGTTATAGTGGATGATTTAAGTTGTGCTCCAATGCAATTTGTGGTAGTCTTGTAATATAAACTTACAAATTAGACCAAAAAAACTCCGTGAAACTCCATACCTCCGAGCTACTCTGTGGACCCCCCCCTCCTTCATTTTAAATCAGCCAAGGTCTTTTGCTCCAACACGCCCAGCACAGCATCCCGGGCTTCTACGAATAAGCCGTTGATTTTACATTGTTCTTCATCACAAGACTCGCAGCGTTCGTAAAAATAAAGGCTCACGCAAGGCAACATGGCAATCGGTCCATCGATAATACGAATTACACTGGCCAGGGAAGTCATTTCCGGGTTCGTTTTGATTAGATATCCCCCACCCTTTCCTTTTTTACTCTCTAAAATACCCGCTTTGCGTAGTTCTAACAGTATATTTTCTAAAAATTTGAGCGGAATTTGCTTTTTTTGAGCAATTTCACTGATCAAAATTGGACCATCAGACTGCCGAGAAACCAAGTAACTGAGTGCTTTAATCGCGTATTGTGCTTTTTTTGATAACATATGGGAAAAAACTTTTTTCAAAGGTATTTAAAACAAGGCACTTATACCCTATTTATTCCTTTTCTTGATGTTTTGGTTGGCGCCATGGATCATTTCCTCCCAGGTATCAAACTCCCGGCGGAAAGTAATACCCGCGCCATACCGGCCGCGCAATTGCCCTACGGTAATATCGGGTTCTGTGCGTTGGTAAATTTTTAGCCGCCAATTTCTGTTTTCGGTCAACTGAATCTCTACCACCACATCTTCGCCCAAAAAGCCGTTGGTCGTGGTGGCACCTACACTACCCACCCCAAATTGGGAACCCACTTGCACCGTAATCCGATCATTGGCAAAACCACTGCTTAGCCGCAACTGCAACTCTCGTCCTACATCGGCTGTTGCGCCAGGATTTTTCAAAGAGTTGCGGTACTCATTGTAAGCAATATCAAAGTCGATGCTGGAAACTGCTCCACCAAACCATTCGGCAGCCAATCCGGACAAATAACTCGAAAACTGATTGGTTAAGACCTGGGTCAGGGTGTTAAAGGCCGAAGATACGTAATCAGAGTTTTGTAAAAAACCGGTTGAATTACTGGGTAAAAAAGACCCCACTACGACCAAGCCAAACACTTGCCGGTTCAACTCGTTTTGATCCGATCGAAGGGAACGCAATTTATTGTCTATGAACGTTTTAAGTTGGCCCGTTGCATTTGGAAATTCCATATCAAAACCAATAGAAGGCTTTAAAAGGTCGCCTTTCAAATGCATGGTTACAATGGTGCGGGTTGGTTTTCGGGCATCTTTTTCCAAATCATCCTGGGTGCCACTGCCAATTTGAATTTCCTCCTGCACCAAATTATATACCGGGGTACTTTCCTCATAGGTCGCATCCAAGGCAATTTGTGCACCATAAGGATCGCCGTACCAGTTGATCATGCCGCCCTCTGAAACGGTAAATGGTTTATTGATCCAGTTCAATAAAGTAAACAGATACTCCCCTTTTTTAATCTGGTAGTTGCCATACATCTTGAATTCGCCTTCCCGGTTGATTACCAATTTGATATTGCCCGCTCCCCTACCCTTGATCACATCACCCGCCTGTTCGTCAAATATTAATTGAATTTCGGCATCATCCGTGATACTCATGTTCATTTCAAAATTAAGGCCTTTTAATTCCCCAATACCTGAATGCAGTATCTTATTATTTGTACTATCAAGATTTACAGGTGTTTTTTTAACAAATTTTATAAAATTCACTTCTTGAGCGTCCGATGCAGTGGTCAGCGGGATGTACAGGCGGGTATCTTTTCCGGTCGTAGCGGTTACCAGGATATTGGTTCGACTAAAAGACCCGGAAAATTTGGCATCAAACTCGCCCAGTCCTTGCCCGTAGTAAAGAGCATTGTCTTCCGGTAACGTATTCAAAATCATGAAGTTATCACCTCGACGTGACTTGATTTCGCAATCTATAATCCAGTTGTCAAAATGATCGTGTTTGAGTCCGCCGCGCACAAAAGCCATACTTTTTTGTGTTGCATCCCAAATGGTATCGCCATCGGCCCAAATTTTATATTCTGATAATCTAATCGGTTGATTTTTAAGATGATACATGGATTTTAAATAATCCATTTGGACCTGCCCTTCTCGGATAAGTACATCACCGTTCATGGCAATCCGATTGAAACGGCCATCGAGGTGTACATTGGCGTCAAATCGGCCGGTTGTTTTAGAAATGCCTGGTACAAATGTTTCAATAATTTGCAAGGGAAAACCATTGGCATCCAGTTGACTGTTAAAGTGCTCGGGTTCTACCGACACATTCATATCATCTACATACATCGCTTGGGTACCGGATGGCAACCAGGCACCTGCGAAACGCAATCTATGATCGGCATTTTGCAAAAACATTTTCCAGGAAAGGGGCGCGCTCGGGTTGGCCATGTCGACGTTGCCCGTGATTTCGCCATAAGGCACGTCATTGATAAACACCGTATCGGAGGATAAGAAGCCGCCGATGCCTTCCATTTTAAAGACATCCGCTACTTTAACGTCAAAGTCATACACCTTCCCTCTAAAATTAAAATCGGAACCGGCAATATAGCGATTGATGAAATCGAGGTTAAAGTTGGTCATGGACAACGAAATACCCCGACCATTATTCAGGCTATCGAGCAAAATCCGTTTGTTGGCGCTAAAAAATTCGAATTCCTTGGCCGCAAAAAAACCTTCCCCAAACCGCAAATAGTTATCGTCGCTGATGACCCAGTCTTCGTTAAACATAGCCAATTCGGAACTGTTGAAGCGCATTTGCCACAACGAATCCACCACCGACAATACCCCATCCAGGTTTACGCCTTTTATGAAATAGGATTGTTTCGCGGTGTCGCGCGCTAACAATTTAATTCCCAAGGCATTGCGTTTTAAAAATCCTTTCAGCTCAATAGGCGGCAACTTGCCATTTTCCGAAAATGTGGTTTTAGGTACACTAAAATAGTAGTCGCCATTTTCCTTGTTTCCGTCCCAATTCAGGCCAATTTCGGTAGCCTGAAAAGATTGATATTGCAAAACGGGGACCCAAAGCGCCAGGTTGGTTTTGCCCGCCGGTGCATCAACGGAGGCTTTGAGCGTGACATTTTTCAGTGGGGCCAAATCTTCGGAAACCAAGCCCGTTAGTGTTTTGGTATCTTTAATGCGCAGTTCCATTTCATACTGATCGGTCAGCGCACTGGAATCGGAACTTGGCAAATGCAGTCGTTGGGCAAATTCGGGGTGGTACTTTCCAAATAATTTCAGCAGATTATTTGCGACCGTGGTAATTTTGAATCGTCCGCTCAAATATCCGTCTGCAATGTTAGAGTTCATTTTGAACTGATTGCGTCCGTTGTTGCCTGTAAACGAGGAGAGCCGTACGGAGTCGATCCGGTGTGAAATTTCATGGTCTTGCAAAATCAGCACGTTGCGCAGCAGAACGGTGCCGTTTAAATCGTTGATATTCTTTGCATTCAGGTTAATTTCTGAAATTTTTCCGGACAAAATCCAGTCTTGGTCGAGTAGGTTCAAGGCCCCTAAATCAAGTCGACGCACATCGGCACTAAAGGCCAGTTGCGGAATGGTATCTTTAAAATTAATCGCGCCATCAAAATCGAAATCTACATTGGGGTCGTTTATGCCGAGTTTTCCGTCAAATACCCTGTTTTGAATGGCTCCCTGCATTTCAACCTTGCGGTAATTATATCCTTTGTAAAAAAACGTATCTACCGCACCTTTTACTTTCAAGTTCATGGTTTCCATGCTCAAGCCCCGCGATCCTTCTTCAATGGAAACATGAAAAGTCGTTTTGCCAAAATCTTTATTGCCGGTCCAGGAAGCCAAATCGAACTGATTCATGTTCAAACGGCCCGAATATTGTGCTTTTTGCACACCATCGGCCAGGTTCAACTTCATGTCAAACTTACCCGAACCAATATCTGTAATCAGGTACCCGTTGAGGATGTGGTCGTATCCGAAAAATATATCGTAGTCGCCTTCATAGCCAATGTGCCCGAGTCGATAAATAGCGGCTGGCGGGTTAAAGCCCGGAATCAATTGTTTCACCGAAGCGATGTCGGATATTAGTTTTTTGAATTTCACGTGGATTTGCAGCAGATCCGCCCCTTCATCCATGTCATTTCCGTCAAAATCGGCTTTAATAATCGTATTTTGGCCTATCCGAATATCCAGGTTCCGGCCATTCAATCGTTTTACTCTGCCTTCTACCAGGCCAGTTACGTCCGCAATGGTTTCTTTGTTTTGTATAAAAAAAGATTGGGTGGCGGTTGCTTCATTAAAGTACATGACATCGCCCAACCGCAGTTTAGAGCCCGCTGCTAAATGAATATCCAAGCGTACTTTACTATTGAAATTCAAGTAGTTATAGTACGAATTATAGTGCAATAGGATCGAATCCCCCAGGTCACTCCCCCCGGCTGTTTGTATTTTGGTTTGATACAGGGCGGTTAAAGTATCATTCACCACTACCCTACCCGCTTCGCTGTGTACGATTTCGAATCCGCTGCGTTCTTTTGCCGCCAGTTCTTTGAGCACACCGGTAAAGGCTAGATTTTCATCGAACTCAATTTTTTCACCCTTAATGGTGATTTTATCTACAAAAAGGTGATCGTAGTCCATTACACCCGCCATTACAGGCACTTCAGGTGTATTGCGGTATTTATCCATAATAAAGCGCCCAGTTTCGAGTGAAAACTGATGCACCAGGAATTTAAATACCTTATTATCAACGGTTTGCGTTGTGTCTGGCAGGTTAACAGTTTGGGCGTTCGTTTCGGTTGCTGTACTTGGCGGAGCGGGATAATCTTTAAAATCGAATAAAAAACCACGGAATTCTGCCGACCGAATATCGGCCAGTTTTTCGGCCAAATCCAGTTTGTTTACTTTGACGTTACCATACGGCACCTTAAACAACATGCGTTGTCCGCGTTGTTGGTCATCACTTAAAAACTCAACCTCTTTTAGGAGCAGATTTTGAATTTTAATGATAAATGGCGCTGGTTTTTTATCCGGGTCATTGGAAGGCGGGCCCGAAAAATAATCCAATAAAAACTGGGCATTGTTATCGGTTGCCCCGATTGGCCGCAGGATATGCACCTTCGCATCTTGCAGGCTAATTTCGTTAAATTCTAGTTTGTTCCAAAAAAGCGAAAAGATATTGGAATTCAGCCCAGCCGTAAATTTGCCCGCATAAATCAAGGTATCGCCCTGTAAATCTTGAATATAGAATCCCTCCAATACTAAGTTGTCAAAAAACTCAATATTTACATGATTGATTCTGACTTCCGTTTTTAATTCGGCAGACAAATACCCGGTTATTTTTTGGATGAGCCAGTTTTGCACATAAGAAGTTTGCAGTACAAAGTACAGGATCACCAACAGGGAAACCAGTGCAAAAACGCCATTTTCAATCCTACGCCAAATGCGGCGCATGCGCGTCCAAACAACGTTGCTTGGCTTTACGGGCAATTGGGGATCGCTGGGCGATTGCGTCATATTAATTTTAATTACTGGAGCCGAAATGTGGATGCTCCTAACAAACCTTTGTCACAATAAATGGCCACAACATAATTGCCGGCCTTGAGTCGTTCATCCAATTTGTAATTGAAAGATTGGCGTTGTGTACCTTCCAGTACAACTTGTTTTACCATTTGTGCCTGGATTTCCACTGGACCAGTTGGTGCAGAAATGGTTGCTTTGGTTGGATTGGTGCTTACCACGGGCGAGCCTTTATCGTTGGTAATGGCCAAATATAGTTTTTGAGGCCCGTGAAACGGTTCTGGTACGTCCGCCAAATCAAAACTAACAAATATTTCCCGCACCTTACGCGCACGGGTGGTTAGTTTATCGTTGCGGCGTTCCATTTCCACCCGGAAAGAAGTGGCTTTAAAACTGGCCGATTGCGTTTTGCGAATTTGCTCTTCCAATTGCTTGGCAAGGCCCTGCATTTGGTCGTTTAAGGTGGTATTTTGGCCTTTCAGGTTGCTATTTTCATCTGTCAAACGCAGATTTTCATCTTTTAACTGGGCGTTTTCACTTTGCAGGGTAGCAATAATAGTTTCCAGTTCAATTTTGGTTTTTTTCAGGCGGTCTACCTGGTCTCGTAAACTGGCCAAATCCTTGGTACTTGCCGACTTGATTTGATTGATTACGATTTCCTTTTGGGCAACAATTTCAGCCGAACTGGTAACTTTTCCTTGTAGGTTTTCATTTTCGGTCCGCAAAGAGGCATAGGCATTGCTCAAACTGTCAAGCGATGCTTCGATGGCCGCTTTTTGCTGTGTAAGTGTAACCCGGTCTTTTTCACCTTGTTCATTTTGGGCGAGGTAAACTTTTGACTTTTGCCAAAAAAAGAAACCAAACCCTGCTGCCAGGGCCAACAAAATGGTTACGATGATGCCGTAGATCCGGGAACTTTGATTATCCTGCATAAACTGAAAGAGACTAAAGTGTTTGAAAAGAAATTTGCAGTGTTATGATGCCCACTGAACGCCCAAATGCTGTTTTCCGTATGCAACACAACTGTTTTTACAACATTTTGTAAAATTAGTGCAAACCTATCTTAACAAAGTAACATCCCCAACTAATTTTTCAGGTGAATCGCCACAAATAATTTGAATAATGTAAACATATACATCATTTGGCGCTGGTTTCCCATCAATTGTGCCATCCCAATATAACTGTGTGGTGCTTTCGTACACTTTTTCGCCCCAGCGATCATAAATTTGGATTCCGCCAACGACTTCGGCACCTTCCCGATCTACGACCTTAAAAGTGTCGTTTGTGCCATCTCCATTGGGTGTAAATGCATTCGGAATGCGCACGTTTTTCGCATCACAAGGCGGAAATACCACAATGCGATAAACCACGGTATCGCCACAACCTAGGTCGTCTGAGATCACCAGGATATATTCATAGTATCCGGCAGTATCGAAACGCACGGTTCCACCCGGGCAATTTGCGCAATCGGGCAAAGGAGGCGACCAGGCATATTGATTGAATCCACCGGCCCCGTTGAGCGTGATATTTTGCAAAATTTGCCCATAAATGGTATCCGGGGACTGGATCAGCGGGGGCTCAAGTGCCACTACATTGACGCAATGTGTACTGTCACAACCGTTTATCCCAAGGTTCGTTGTGCAAGCCTGGCCACCATTTTGCACAAAAACCTGATTGTACACTTTCAGGGTATCCCCTTTACAGAATTGTTGGGTAGATTGTGTCTGGGTACTTGGTTTTACGATCAATTGTTGGCGAATCAAACTATCGCAACCGTTCTTCTTTTGTAACAACAAATTGTAGGTCCCTGCCGTGGACGTATTTTGACCTAAAATATTTATCGGAACGCCCTGGCAAGTGACCAAAGCGGGTAGCTGAATGGTATCGGATGGCAGCACAGTAATGAGCATGCTGGTATCGGCGGTACAACCATTGCTCCGGGTAACGGTAACGGAATAAGTGCCGGTTTGTATCGGATACAATACCTGGGTTGCAGCGTTGTTGTTGGTCACTCCCGGTCCTGCCCAGGAATAGGTAGCGCCGGTGGGTGTAACGGAAAGCACCAGTTGTTTGCCTTCGCACAAAGTTTGATTGTTGGGCTTAAGGGTAAATGGAAAGCCAAAAGTGTAGGTAAATTGGTATTCGACGCTGCAATTGGGGCCAGTGGCCAGCAGGCTAATCGTTTCTGAATATCCCGCCTGCGCTCCTGCGGGTGGCGTAAATTCAGTGGAAGCACAGGTAGCACATTGCACGGAGCCGTTGGGTACCGACCATTGGTATTGAAAGCCATTTTGGGCCGGAATTCCAACCTGCACCGCTGTAATGCTGCAAATGTCTTCGTTAGGTGCCACCACCTGGAGGTTTTTCAAAGGAAATAACTGATCCGAACACGTGCAGTTTTCATCCGCAGGCAAAAGCACGATCAAATTGCATAAATCGGGCAAGGTGCTCAAGGCAGGCAAATCTATGGTGATATTGCCATTTGGATTTAATGGATTGTTCACAGATCCTGTGGTAATTAGGGCATCATTTGCCGAAACTTGTCCATCGCCATTTTGATCGTACCAGAGTTGTATTTGCACGCCTTGTGCGGGCACGGTGCCGATATTGCGTACGTTTACCTTAACCTGAAGGGAATTGTTGATGTTTTGAATATTGGCATCCGTGATGTCCAATTGAGGATGTCCAATTTGGAAGGGTAAAATGGCGGTTCCGGTAGCAAAATATACGGTGCAATTGGTACCCAGCGTTGCACAAAATGCTGCGGTACTGACCCTGGATTGCGCGATGATCAGGTCGTTGCCGCATCCGGCACCCGCTTGAATTTGTACAGAAAAAGTAAATTCGATTACGCTGCCATTGTCCAAATTAGATGGAATTACCACGCGGAACCCTTCCTGGGTGATGGATGGTGTACCCACGGCAGCATTTTGACCGGGTGTATAGGAACCGCTCACATATTGTAAAGCGGCCGGAAGCAATACATAAATGCTGTCTGTGCCGGATGGTTTTCCCAACAAGGTAGTCCGTACTTTATACTGTTGTGTACCTCCACAATAAAGCATGGGTGTTCCGGTAGGATTCAGTTCCATGATGACACCGTAACTTGGATTTAACCCATTGACGGTCAGCGAACTAGCGGGTTTATTCAGGGTATTGGTGGCGCTGCCGCAAGGATCAAAACCGGTTGCGCCAAAAATTGGTTGCGCATTGGCGACAAAACCACAGTTGGCCAGGGTTTTAAAGCGAATCTTGAGGGCATTTTTCGGGGCTTGATCGATCCCGGGCAAACCATCGAGTGCAATTGCCGCCTGCACACTGTTGATATCCCATTGAAATAAACCATTGCTATTTACGGGATTTGCTAATGCCACATATGGACTGCCTGCTGGATAGGAAATTTGGCACGATCCAGGTACGATGTCCAAACCGGCTGGCAAATTGACTGATAAATCCAGGTCGTAGGCGTACCCTGTTTTGGCGTTGTACAATTCGACTTCGTAATAATCGGACTCCTCGCAAATCTGGATCGATGCTGGCTCAGCGCGGATGTCCATTTCAATTTCCGGGCTTTCTTTGCGTAAAACGACCCAAAAACTGTCAATACCACATATTTCGGGGCTAACACTGGTAACCTGGCTACAGTTCCAGCCATAAATAATCAGCAACGAATCGGAAACGCAGGAGGTATTAATGCCTGTCAGGCGGTAATTATTGGCATTAAAACCATTCAGGTTATTTAACTGAAAAATGTTGTTTTGCTTTGTAATAGATTGTAATTGAGGCAATTGAAACAACTGAAAACTGCTTGCGTTGCCTGAAGGCGATACCACATGAACCCACATATTCGGTGCTGGTGATGCAACCGAATTGCGTATGGTGAAATCAAGGTCAAAGTCCTTTTTGGTTACATATACAATCGTATCGTTGGAGTTTAATTGTAGTCTGGGTTGGTTAGAAAAGTAACCCAATGTATTGAATTTCTGCTCTACCAGGCTATCTGGTGTGGTCATGCCCGGTTTAAAACCGATCGTCAGGCGCTGCAAGGAAGTATCTGGCTTACCGAAACTGCAATCTGGTCCAAACGTAACTTCCGTACTGAAGAAAAAGCCTTCGTCAATTGGAATTAAAAAGGTGTTGTCAAAATTGAGGTCAAAAGCAGCACTATTTTGGGTAAAAGGCAAGGGAGCATTGGTCAAAATCAGCATACTGTCTTGGAGCGCCAGGTATTTCAACTGGGCGTTGATCACATTAGACTGCAGTGGTTTGGATTGGTTGTAATCGCGTATTTTAGCCAACGGCCGCACTTCAAATGGAAACATATTGCCCCGCGCAATGCGCAACCGGAAATTGAAGGGCTTTACCTGGGCGGAGTTTTGACAAGGTTTGAGGCTATAAGCGCTGTTGGTCCAGCTGGTTTTGAAACCAGAATATTGCCCCGGAACTGAAAACTGCGTGTTGTTGGCCGTAAATCCCGTCCCTATATTATTGCTGGATGTCCGAAACCCAACCAAGGGTGGATTTGGCGAATTGTTAGAAGGGGGGATAAAATTGAAATCCAGTTTATAATCGGCATACACGAACAAACTATCCCCTTTTGCAAGGCTTTCTTTGGGCAATAAGCCCTGGTTAAACAAGGTATCCAACCGAATAACACTCAGGTTGGAATAATAAACCACCTCATCTAAAATAACGGACGGATAGGTATTTACCTGCTTGATGACTACATAATTTTCGTCAAAAGGAAAATTGAGGCCTTTATATAGTGCCTTGTAGGCTGATCCATCCGCATACCGTACCCGCACGGAGTCGGACAACAGCCTAAACCTGGACTGATTTGAAAAAACAGACTTTGCTAAACTTATATTGAAACTATCATTGTCATTTACGCCGATATCCGATTTGTAAATAGCGTGTATGATTGACCGGGTGAAAGACCGCATCCCTACCCCACTGTCAACATAAATGCGAAATTCAACCCGCAAGGTATCGCCGCTTAAATACCGCCTTCTGGCTACATTGATTCCGTTTGCCTTTCCTGGCCCATCAGCGAGGCGATTGTTATCCAGGTCCGGCAGATCGTAATTTAAACGGTATGCATCCATTTTCCATACATAATGTCCTGGAAATGTATCTTGTGGCAACAGGGTATCCAATGGATTGGGTTCATTATCATCGGGTTTGCAAGCGTTTTGTGACAAACTCAAAAATATCTCCTCGCAGGTATTTGCCCCGCATTTCAAGGCATCGTCTGCATTGGGGAGCCAATAGGTACGTACCGGAAACGGGGTTACACAAGTTTTGCTGCATAATCCAGTAGGGTCATAATTAACCACCATACCTCCAACGTTCTGAAAAGAGGTATCTTCCACACAAAAAACAGTAGTATCGCAGGTGTATTTTAAACAAAAAACTAAAAAGTCGGTCTCCGCACTTAAGGGCAAAGGATACGTCAAGGTAAGGGTCGAAATCGGTCGATCGGGGTCCGTTACCAAGGTCGTATCCGTTGGTGCTACCCCACCGAGTAGCAGTGGACAATCGCCCGATAAACTCATGCCATTGGGTATTTCCATGGCGATTTTGAGGACGCCGTTTGCTTCTGTGAGGCGTTTCGACGAAATTTTATATTGAAATGGGTAAGTCGTATTGTCTTGCAAGCAGGAATTGACCGAAAACTGAAGCTTTTGGCGCAATTTATAGGCAATATCTGGTGCAATCACGAGGCCATCGGAAACAAACCCATTGGGTGGACAAGGTTTTTGGTAGAAATATTCAAGCTGGAACGTGGGCAAAATTTCATTGCATTCCGCACTGCAGTTGTAATAATCGAACAGCAGCGTGGTTGAATCTTTGGCCGCTACAAGAGGCAGCACCAGGGTAATGTCTTTACCAAAACTCTTATTGCAATCGCCAATATTTTTGGGCAAAACCACACTAGGTGGCAAAGGCGTAACGGTACCGTTGGCCGACACCAGGCGGATGCTAGTGGGTTCTATCCCAACATATTCTTGCTCCGATACTTTTAAGCGCAGGAGCACATCTTTGGCATTGCCGGCACCGATATTTTTGATTTTAATACCCGCAATGGCACCTAAACTGGCGCAATAATCGGCTGGAGGATTCCAAATTCCGGCCATTTTCAGGTTCGGGACGCGGGTAGATTCTTTAATGTCAATACCTGCCAACAAACTATCATAACGGCACATGCTTTCATCGCACCCCCACCCTATGCGCAGGCGTGATTGATTGTTGTATTCAGGAGTTCCGCAATCTGTAATGATCACTTTTTCAATAAAACATACCTTTTCGCCCAGTTCAAGCAAATCATCACCGTCGCCAAAACCAGCCAAAAAAGCACCTGAAAAGGTATTTTTATAAAAAACGGGGGTTTGGCTTACATTTTGAGCATTGGCTACCACGATTTCAATACCCGCTTGATGGCTGTCTTCAAAAAATAATTTAGAAATGGGGCCTAAACGGGTGTTAATCACGCAAATTTCGCGATTAATCGTATCAAAACGTTCCCCAGCAGCGAATTGAGGATCAACAGAATCAAACAAAACCAGGCCCGTTTCGATCGGTATGGAGGTGGTAAGTGCCTGCGCATTACCCGCCGATGTTTGTACCACTAAGTTGGAAATGAATAGTTGTCCGGCATCCAGGGCTTTGGCCGCATTACAATCGGCATTCAGCAATACTTTAATGGTTTGGAGTGCACCAACGGCAACCGCAGGAAAGGAAAAAACGGGTGCCTGTACATTGCTGACATTGGTTTCCGTTGCGCCCGCAACAGAGCCGGGTTCGTATACCAGCCCATTGGGTAAATTGATGGTTAAACTTCCATTGCTGGCAACTTCGGCACTCAGATTGCGGACTGTTATAATAAAGGTGTCAGCATTACAAACAGACAGCGCATCTGGATTTTGGTACGTGATTAAAATAGTCTGTGATTGCGCGATTTGAAAAGTAAAAAGCGCAAAAAGGAGGACGGTAATTGGAAGCAATAATTTCATAGGGGAAAATTGATTAAGGAAAATTCAGGTAAAGTCTTGCTAACTTTGCGGGGCAAATTCAGTTGTCGTGTTTCTATTTCGCAAATTTTGGGCCATTTATGCCGTAGTACTGTTTCTTACCCTGATGACCTTCAGCGTTCCTGTACTTTTATTCAATATGCTGGTGTTTCGCGGTTCAAAAGCATTGCGAAATAATATTTGGTATTTGCATCATGTGTTTACCCCAACGTTTCTTTTGCTCATTGGCATTCGGCTTCAAATTGAAGGCAGTGCGCACCTGGATCCCAACCGTTCTTATATTATTGTAGGAAATCACCGCTCTTCCCTCGATTTTATTGTCAATGCGGCGGCTTTTCCGGGTGTTTATCAATATTTGGCAAAGCAAGAGTTGATGAAAATTCCGGTTTTTGGTTGGGTCGTACGCAATATGTGCCTGATTGTTGATCGAAGCAGTGCAATGAGTCGCGCCCGCAGTGTAGTGGCCATCAAGCAACAATTATCAGCGGGATGGAGCGTTTTTATTTATCCCGAAGGCAGCCGGAATGCGACCGATGCACCTTTGGCACCTTTTTATGATGGTGCATTTCGCATCGCTATTCAAACCAAAGCGCCCATCGCCGTACAAACCATCGTAAATATACGCGATGTAAGTGATTCAACCCGTTTTGGTGAATTAAAACCTGGAAATTTGCGCATTATTTGGGACAAGCCGATTGAAACTGCCGATTTACAACAAACGGACATCGAATCCTTAAAAATACAAGTGGAAGCCATGATGCGCAACCACTTACAAAACGAAGCCTAACATTTTTTGCACCATAAAGCGCGTTTGCGATCAAAAAATTAACTGTTTATGCAATACAAAAACAACATCCTCGAAACGATTGGCAATACGCCCTTAGTGAAGTTGAACGGGGTGGCTTCCGACATTCCCTGTCTGGTACTCGGCAAGGTGGAAACGTTCAATCCGGGCAACAGCATCAAAGACCGGATGGCGGTTAAAATGATCGATGATGCTGAACAGCGCGGCGACCTCAAGCCAGGCGGTACCATTATTGAGTGTACTTCCGGCAATACAGGGATGGGCCTGGCGCTGGTGGGTTGTGTACGCGGTTATCGCTGTATCTTTACGACGACCGACAAACAAAGCAAGGAAAAGGTAGATGTACTAAAAGCAGTGGGTGCAGAAGTAATTGTTTGTCCAACCAATGTAGAACCTGATGATCCACGCTCCTACTATTCGGTAGCACGCCGCTTGAGCCAGGAAATTCCCAACTCTTTTTGGTGCAATCAATACGACAACCTGAGCAATCGCCAGGCACATTATGAATCTACTGGTCCTGAGATTTGGGAACAAACCGCCGGTAAAATCACGCATTTGGTGGTCGGTGTTGGTACAGGTGGCACGGTAAGCGGTGTAGCAAAATACTTGAAAGAGCAAAACCCAAACATTAAAATTTGGGGTGCCGATACTTATGGTTCGGTATTTAAAAAGTACCACGAAACGGGCATTTTTGATACAAAAGAGATCTACCCTTACATCACAGAAGGCATTGGGGAAGATATTTTGCCAAAAAATGTGGATTTCAGCCTGATTGATTTATTCGAAAAGGTGGGCGATAAAGACGCCGCTTTGTGGGCACGTCGTTTGGCCAAGGAAGAAGGTTTGTTGTTGGGATACTCCGCAGGTAGCGCCCTCGGTGCCTTGTGGCAATTGCGGGAAAAACTGACCAAAGACGATGTTGTGGTCGTTATTTTTCACGACAGTGGCAGCCGTTATGTTGGCAAAATATACAACGATGACTGGATGCGTGAGCGCGGCTTTTTAGAGGATGAAATGAAATTGAGCGACCTGATTGCACGCAAAAAAGACCGCCGTTTCATCAGCCTGCAAGCAACCGATACCGTGCGCAATGCCTTTGCAATCATGAAAGCCCACGATATCAGTCAGATGCCTGTCATGGATGGTGATGTGATTGTTGGATCTATTACAGAAACCCAGGTTTTGCATATTTTGTTGGAAAACCCACTGCAAAACTCCGAAAAAGCCCTGCGCGCAGTAATGGGCGATGCCTTCCCAATGGTAAAAGACAGCACACCCATCAGTCAGCTTAACCGGTATATCAATAAAGAAATTCCGGCGGTAATTGCCTCCGATCGTTCAGGCGGCTTGCATATTGTAACGCAATACGATTTGATCCAGGCTATTTAAAACAACCCTTAACTTGCTCGCGCGCGGTTCTACCGCGTATGTCGATCAGTGGGGCTCCGCCCCACGGGTAGAACCCGAATGATCGACACACGCGGTAGAACCGCGCGCGAGCGGGGTTATTGAATGAATAACAGTCCTTTACGAATCGTTTGCCCGGTTTTCAAACTCCAATGATACCCCCCTGCTGGCAAATTGGTTCGAATTTGTTGGGTAAATGCGCTCCCCGGTGTTGCTGCGTAATCTTGTCCCCACACCCTTTTTCCGCTCGCATCGAATATTTCAAACAGCATCTTACCCTGTCCGATGCCTTCCAGGGTAAATGCACCGTTGTTCGGGTTGGGGTAAATGGTATAATCCGATTCCTGGGTAGCGCTGGTTGTCGCATTGGTAAAAGGCACCTGAAAAGTTCGGGTTGCCACACATCCGTTTGCGTCGGTAAGCGTGCAGGTGTACATACCTGGCAGTAAACCATTGATTTCCAGGCCATTCATGCCATTGCTCCAGCCAGCGCTGTAGGGCATAGTCCCGCCCGATATGCTATCCAATTGAATGCGCCCATCTGCCTTTTGCGGGCCGCTGGCGGGGTCCACTTGTGCGCTCAATTGTAATACACCTGGTTCTGTAAGCGGCAAATACCACTGAATTTTACAGTCAAAAGCATCGGTGAGTACGCCCTGGTAAATGCCGGGGCTAAGGGGCGCAAGGGTAGGCGTATTGCTGCCATCGTCCCACAGCCAGGTGAAAGGCGCTTTGCCATTGGCAGGCAAAATGGTAAGCCCGCCATCGTTGCTGCCGAAACAGGAAATTGGTTCCACATTGACTGTTAAACTCAAGGCCCCTTCTCGTATCACTTCGGCCGATGCAGAAGCTGTGCAGCCGAGGCGGTCGGTAACGGTTACCTGGTAAATGCCTGCTGCAAGCCCCGTTACCAGACTATCGGTACTAAAACCCCAATTGAATTGGTAAGGTCCGGTACTGCCACCATTGATGACGGCCGCGAGTTGACCGCCGATGGTATCGCCGCACTGGAGGGCTTGTTTGTCAATACCTATTTGCGGGGCCAGGGCCAGCGGAACACTTAGGCTCAGCACCACCGAGCGGCCTTTGGTATCGCTTACCGTAACCGTGTAGTTACCCGGTGCCAGGCCCTCTTGAGCAGGTAAGTCTTCCCCGGAGGCGCCTGTACTCCAGGTATACAGTGCGGGTGCACACAAATCGAGGGTAGCCACACTGATAGCGCCGTTGGACGAGGTACTGGTACAAGCGGGTGTAATTTCGGCGGGGGCATAAAACGCGAGCGGCCCCGCCTCTATGGCCCCGATATCAACGGCACCAAACTGCACCCTCGGTTGTCCGAGCAGGTCGGTAGCACTGAGTTGGCCATCATTGATGCCTGCATTGATGGCCGGTGAGCAGGCCTGGAGTTGGAAATTGCCTGAATCGGGGGCTGCGAACATGGGGTCGGCGGACCATAGGTTGTTGCTATCTTTCGAGACGGATAAAACACCTGTTTTAGAAATATTAATTATATTATTGATAAATTCATATTCGATATTATCAAAAT
>Ga0247833_1004750_pt1 | contig 16478 bp, 2 predicted proteins | sample LaCruzMarch2015__7_FD_187117 | JGI IMG/M metagenome (GOLD analysis project Ga0247833, IMG submission 187117) | Freshwater microbial communities from meromictic Lake La Cruz, Castile-La Mancha, Spain - LaCruzMarch2015_8m | ecosystem: Environmental > Aquatic > Freshwater > Lake | place: Spain...
ACCGACTCCGTTTCGATCTGGCGGGTGTGGCGATTGAAGAAGGTGATGGGCGCGGCAGGCATGGTCGCGCCAGCCTGGCGCTGAGGGGCTGTTTTTGCAAGATCGACGCGGTGCTTGACAGGGCGCTGGAGGAGGTTAGTTTCTCTGCCCATTTGCGCTGGTGATTTTTGTCACAGCCATGGACACGGCAGGGTAGCTCAGAGGTAGAGCAGGGGACTCATAAGCCCTTGGTCGGGAGTTCAATTCTCCCCCCTGCCACCATCCTAATGGAGGGCTCAAACGTGGTTGTGCCAATTCTTTGATACAATGGGCTTTCACAGGCGGATAGCCTCGTTTGTGATTACAATGCAATCACGGGAAATTGTCTATGTGTTGCAAAATGGGCTTGTAAAGACCGAACGTTTTTGAGAAAACGGGGACTAAAGAGGATAACCACCACCTGATTTTCCATGAAAACACACACGCTATCCCGCCTTGTGGGCCTTCTACTGGCCGTTCTGGCTCCAGTCTTGCAGGCACAGATCCCCACGCAGGGGCAATGGAACGTGAACAACAGCGGGGTTTGGTTCAATACCGCCAACTGGCTGAACGTCACCGCACCGAATGGGGCTGGCAGCAGCGCGGTGATCAATCAGGATTTTGGCCCCGGCCGGATGATCGGTGATTTTACCCAGACGGCTACTGGGACGGGGTCGGCAACGGCGCAGGTCATCACGCTGACTCATCCCCCCGTCAATGGCACGATTGGGGTCACCGATGGCACCTTTTTCTGGAGCCAGGCCCGAGGAGCCAACTCGACGGCATGGACGGTCACCTACAACGGTAGCAATCAGGTGAGCGTCGCATATACCCCGGCAGTGACGGCGGGTCGCACCTTGGTCATCACCTACGCCACGACAGCTGCGCCGTTGCCTTTCAATGAAGTGGTCGCGGTAGGGGAACAAGTGGGCGGAACGGATGGTGTAAAGACCAGCTTCACCCGCGTCTTGGCTTACCCGCCTGATGCCACCAAGATGGGCGTGACTGACGGAACGTATTACTGGCATTCGGCGACAGGTGTCAGCAGCGACAACGCCTTCGTAGTGAGCTACAACGCGACCTCTCGGTCCGTGACTGTGACCTATGACAATGTCGCCAACGCGCCGAATGGACGCAACATTGTGATCGTTTACTGGCCGGCTGGAACACAGGGAAGCTATTCTGTCGCGGTCAACACGCTTGGGTCTGGCGAGCCCGTGAAATTCACTCGCGTCCTGAACGCTGAGCCGGTGGTGGATTCCAATTTCTCTGTCGCCAGTGGCGGCTTCTCCTGGACAAATGGGGTGAATTCCAATCCGCTAAACTTCACAGTAGATTTTACGGGGCCACGAACCATCGTCGGAACCTATAGAAACAGCGGTGGGTTGACCAGTCTGGCGACAGGCACCAACGGCGTTCGCAATGTGACTGCCAGTTTTACCACCGCCGCAGCTGTGGCCAAAAATGTGACCCTGGGCAACCTGTTCATGGGTGACATCAGTGGTGCTGACCGCGTGGATTTGCGTCTGAACTCTCTGACGCTGGACAACAAAGATGAGCAGGTGCAGATCAACAAGATCATTGGCGGGCCAGATGAAATCGCAGGCAATATCACGCTGGACGACACGCTGGCCCTGGCCGTGCGCACTGGCGGTGATGTAGCGAGCAAGAATAGCTTTCTGCTAAGCGCCAACATCAGCGGTGCTGGCAATGTGGTGAAGCTGGATTCCGGCAATGTCGTGCTCTCTGGCAACAACACCTATTCGGGCTTCACTTCCATTCGCAACACCGGTGGCACCGTCTTCCTGAATTCGGCTGTAGGCAATGCGATCAACTCCCAGAACTTGTTTCTCGGCAATGCAAGCCGTGACGGTCACACCAGTGTGTTCCTACAGCTGTCGGGTGCCAACCAGTTGGCTGACAATACCTCCATCTGGTTCGACGGAGCCTCGGGTCGCAATCCGCACCTGAAGCTGGCTGGCTTTAGCGACACCATCGCCGGATTCACCGACTACACAGGTCAGGGCGTGATCGAAAACACACAAGACGAGTCCGACTTCAATACGAGCTCCGTGCTGACCGTGAACAGCAGCAACAACTACTCCTTCAATGGTACCATACGAAACAAGAACAGCGCTGCCAGTGCTGGCACCATTGGCTTGACCAAGCAAGGCACGGGCACTCAAACACTGTCCGGCAATAGCATCAACTACTCGGGGCCGACCATCGTCTCCGGTGGCACCTTGGTGCTGCAAAACATCTCCGGCCAGGGCAATTTGCCCTACAACCCTCAGAGCCAGACCAACGGAACCGTATCCACGGGCGGTGCCTTTGGTGCGGGCGACGTGCCACGCTTCCGCAGCAACATCGCTAACACTGGCAATGTGGAGCTGTCAGCGACCGTTGGTTGGACCTTTGGTAATGTCATCAGTGGAACCGGGACAGTAGAGAAATCCGGCGCAAGCGTTTTGCGCATCACCAATGACAATACCTACACGGGGGCGACGACAGTATCCAGGGGCACTCTCATCCTTTCTTCAGGGGTCAGGGATTTTGAGACCAATGCTTTCAACGACTACACAACGGCCGCTGACAACAATGGGACCTTGGGGGGATCGCTGCGCAATCGGGCCATTTACGGGCACGGGGCATTGTCGGGAACGTCGGCGGTCAATCTCTTCGGAGGCAGGCTTTTGATCGACAATGGGCAGAACCGCAGCATGAACGCGCCCGGCACGACCACACCGACGACCGTTGTCTTCAATAGTTCGAACCGGGTGAATGACATGGCACCCATCAACTCCTTTGGGGGTTCCATCCGATTCAGCCATGTCCATGCCACCGATCTGCCTGCTGCGAGCTACGCGGAAGTGCTAGGCACCCTCAACCTGCTCGGCGGCAAGACAGAGTTGTTTCCTTCACAAGCACAGACGGGTGCCACCAGCACGCTCACCTTTGCTGGCCTGACCAGGGCTGCTGGCAGCACCCTACACTTTCTGGGTTATGATCTGGGTGCGAATAGCCGCAATAAACTTTCGTTCACGGCGGCACCTCCGTTGATTGACGGCATCATCGGCGGCTGGGCCGTGGTGACCACAGGCGAAACGGTCGACGGCACCGTGCAGCATGACTTTGCCACCTATGCTGGTGGCTCGGTGCAGAAGCTCGCTACTTATTTGAATTCCAAGAACGGCTCCGCTTTCACGGAAACCACCTGGAATGCAACTCACAACGTCCGCATCAGTGGTGACAATACCGAGCTGTCCTCCATCAATGGTCCCACGAATTCACCCCGCGAGATCAATTCACTGAAGTTTGATGACACCACGGGTCGCACGTTTTTCCTGCGGAAATCAAACATCAACCGCACCTTGGTCATCGATACGGGCGGGCTCATCTCACGCGGGGCCAACCACACGATTGATCGCGGTTTCCTCACCGCCGGGGCGGCGGGCAATTACGAACTGCTGCCTTGGGTGGACGCGGGTCGCACCCTGGTTCAGAGCTCGCTCAATGTCATCGAAGACAATAAGAAGGGCACTGCGACGGTATTGGATGACTCACCGGTTAGGGTGGTGAAGTCTGGCCCTGGGGTGCTGCAACTGTTTGGTGCCAATACCCACACGGGCGGCACGACGATCAACGAAGGCGTGGTTGAGATTAAGCAGGTCAGCGCCTTTGGGCCAGAGCCCGCAATCTCCAAGCCTGATTATCTCACACTCAATGGCGGCACTGTTGAGGGGCCAACTGTCGCTGAGGGTTCTAATCTAAACATCGTGTTTGAACCCAAAATGGGAATCACGCTTGGGGCCCAGGGCGGCTTCTTCTCCCTGAAGAAGGATCTGACGGTGCAGATCAAGTCACCGATTTCAGGACCTGGTGCCCTTCAGATGGGAGGTGTTGGTATCGGCGTTGATAGTTCTGGTGGCGTGCTGGAACTCAGCGGCAGTAATTCGTTCCTCGGTGCGGTCAATGTGACGACCGGCACACTCCGAATTGCAGGCGGAACCAACACATTCCTCGGCCCCGTGACCATCAGTTCCGGTGTGCTGGAAGTGCTTCAATCTACCGCGTGGCCGACGACTAAGCCCTCGATAGCGATCTCGAGCGGTGAGTTCAACGTCGGTGCGAATTTGACCATTGGGCAGCTTAGTGGCGGCGGAACGGTCAGCAGCGAATCAGCGACAGACGCGGTGAAGTTGGTCATCGACCAAGAATCGAACAGCACCTTCTCGGGGACCATCAGAGAGTCCGCGACGGCGCTCAGTTTGGAAAAGCGGGGCAAGGGAACACTCATCCTCAACGCCAGTGCGGACACCGCCTTTACGAGCGATTTCCGGGGCTCGGTTAACATTGTCGAAGGAGTCATTCAGGCGAACATACTCGACTCCCGCGGGTTCGAGTCTTCGATTGGTCGCGGCACCTATAACGCGGCCGTGAGCGGAGGGCAGGCCCAATTGTCAGCTAGCCAAAAGTCGGCATCAAACCTGATCATCGGCAATGGGGCGGCCCTTTCGTTTGCAGGCAGTTTCTCTCAACAAACAGGTCGTCCGTTCACGATCGGCGTTGGAAGCGTGGGGGCTTCGATACTTGCGAATGGAACCTCATTGGGAAGCACCATCGCATTCAAGCAGACACAGCTGTATGGTCTTGATGACCTCCCTATCCCCGGCGGATATGACACGATCGAGTTCTCTGCTCCCAATCAAGCTGCCGTCTTCAACTTGGGTGGTCGAAATCAGGGCACCAACCGCTTTTTCATGGACCTGCGCGATAATGGGACGGGCGTTCTTTCGGTCAATAAGACAGGGGATGGGCAGTGGATTCTTGGGGAACAGACAGTGTTTGATGAGGTCGTCACGACCCCATCCCGCAACACCTACACAGGGCGCACGACCATTTATCTGGGCACTCTCGGGGTTCAGCAAAGCGGTGTCTTTGGTGCCGCTGGCGGTGACGCTGTGAACTTGGTCGGTGGCAACCTGGATCTGCGGAACGTCGACTATGCCATCGAAGAAAATTTGTCGATGGCAGGCGGTCGTCTTCGTGCGTTGATAGGCAACAGTGCTTGGACTGGTGGCGTGAGCTTGGACGTGAGCAGTGTGGTGGAGGTAGGCACCGGCGCTAGCCTGAGGTTGCGCGGTCCCGTCTCTGGTAAGGGCGCATTGACGAAAGTGGGCTTTGGCACCCTGACGCTTGAGAACCAGAGCAGATCAACAGGCACCTTCGACATTCAGGAAGGGATCTTGCGGCTCGACTACTCTACCAACACGGGCTCCAAACTACCTGACAACGCCGCACTCGTCTTGGGTGGTGGCCGTGAAGGAGCCATATTGGACATCGTGGGCGGCAATGGGGCAAGCATTGTCGAAGTCATCAATAATATGAACGTGCGCCTAGGTCTGAACCAAATCACTCGGTCAGACGCCTTGGCGACGGGCACGATCGTGCGGCTCAACGCCCTGCAAGATTTCCGTATCGCGCAGGGGGCAGCGCTCGACCTGGGGGCGAACGGGATTGCGCAAACTGACCGACTGAACAATTCGGCTGGTATTCTTGGCTCTTGGGCCACTCTCAACAAGACTAGTTGGGCAGTTAGTGCAGCTTCGGGCATTGACATACCTATCTCTGGCTTGGCGAGCTACACCACCAACACTTGGGGTGGTGTGAACTCAAATACCGACGTGACCACGAGTGGGGCAATCGCGGCAAGCAGCACTACCAATACACTGAGGTTTAACCAGCCTGCATCCAGTGTGCTAACTTTGGAAGGTGATAGCCTGCTCAAATGTGGCGGCATCTTAGTGACCCCCAACACGGCTGCTGCCAGCAACGTTATCGCAGGAGGCAGGCTGGTCTTGGAAAACAATATTCTGGGCGGTGATCTAAACGTTCATCAGCACGGCAGTGCCAGCGCGCTGACGATCAGTTCCGAGATCGCAAATTCAGTGAATCCCGGCGACATGACCGGCAACATGTATCGTGACTCCGTCACGAATCGGTTCCGCGCACCGGGAGCTAGTGATGGAGCCTCTGCCGCTGCGGTGATCGCGGCCAACCTCTATGCGGGGATGCCGATTACCGGCACCAACCTGGAACCTGGCACGGTGATCGCCGGCATTGACTACAACAATGGCAACATCACCTTCAATCAGGGGCGCACCGCTGATGTGGGTGTGCCCATCGCCATCACTACCACCGCCCTCGGCTCGATCACTTTAACAGGAGATACTATGGTGGCTGGCGTGCAGAACCGTGTGCGCGTGTTCGGCACACCCGAACAGCTGAAAGCGATCGCATCTGGCAACAACATCAGTGGTGGATCGACGGGCGTGATTCCAGTCAACGCAATCGTGACGGGCGTGACGCTCGACAATAAAGACGCGCCTACACTTGCTATCCTGAGCATCAACTTGAATATCCCAGTGCCTGCGCTGACTCCGCTAACGCTGAGTTTCCAGTCCCGGAATGGATTGGCGAAATTTGGTAGCGGACGCTTGGTGCTCGGGGGAGTCAACACTTTCACGGGTCCTGTGTTTATCAATGGTGGGGTTTTGAGTGTGACACAACTCAACAATGGCGGAGTCGCTGGCCCCCTGGGCGCGGGTTCCAGTCTGGCAACCAATATTCAAATTAGCAGTGGCTCGCTTGAGTATGTGGGCAATAGCGTGGTAACGGATCGTGGCTTTACCATCAATGAAGTCGGTAGCGTAGAGATTGCGCGCAGTGGTGTGGTTGCAGACTTTACTGGTAACCTTTCTGGTGGTGTCGGAGCGGCCTTGGGAACGCTTGAAAAGGCGGGTGAAGGCACCCTTAAAATCACCCGTGTTCTGGGCAACGCCGACTCGCCGCTATCGACCGCAACGCTGCCATTCACGGCTGCTACCGTGGGCACTGGTGGTGCCACCAACTTCGGAGGGTTGACGGTGCGCAATGGCACACTGCAGCTCGCCTATGAAAATCCGAATTCTAATGAAAACGCCAATCGCTTCGCTGCCAACACGGCAGCTTTGACGATGGGGGGCGGGACCTTGGAACTGGTCGGCCTAAGTGCTGTAGATTGGCCGGGAGACAGCACCGACCCCCGTGTCACCAGCCCTAGCGAAAACCGCGTGCAGCAATTGTTAGGGCAGTTTTCAGTGAACTCCGGTGGTTCGCAAGTCATTGTGACCGGTGGCAGCAACACGACCACGACACTCAATCTTCAGGATCCGAGCAGTCCCAAGGACGTCCTTCGCCAGTCTGGCGGCACTGTTCATTTTGTCGAGAATCCGAATGGCGGCACCGTAGCAATCACGCTCTCAATCCCATCGTTCTTCACTGGTTTCCCGCTCCCATGGGCAACCTATAGGGATACCTCAGTCATCAACCGCAAAGGAGTCAATGACTTCGCCGCCATTGAGTCGGTGGATGATGGGGTCATCAATGCGGATTCGAAGGCTGCATACTTTATTCAGCCTGATGTCAGTCAGTGGCCTAGCAATCAGCCTGTTTCCGAGGGGGATCTTCCGTTCTCTGGCACTACCAGGAACTCTGCTGTGGTCTATTTGCTGCGTCTCTTCAATAAGGAGGATGGCAAGGTCAATATCAGTGGTAGTTTGACGCTTACGGGTGGGGCCATTCTTGTGGGCACGAATGTTGGGGATACGGTCAAGCGGATCGAGGGGGGCGTGCTGACCAGCGATGACCCTTACACAATCAACGCCACCTCTGACCTCATCATTCACAACTACAATCCGTCGCGTGCCTTTGAGATTGCTTCCGCCATTATCGACGCATCTAAGCCGGTCAGTCTGGTTCACACTGGTGACGGCACCACGCAGTTGTTTTCTTCCAATTCATACAGTGGTAGCACTTACCTTAATGGCGGCGTGCTGCGTTTGAGCAATCCGCTAGCCCTGCCTGGTGGCGTGGGCAATACCGGCGGTTCGAGTAACCTAGTCTTGCAAGGTGGTCTCTTGGGCTTGGAGTCGGACTTCACCCGCCCGCTGGGCACAGGTCCGCAGGCTGTGCAGTTCACCAGTGGCGGCGGATTTACGGCTTATGGCGCTACTCGCACGGTGAACTTTGGTGGTGCCAATGCGGGGGTTCAGTGGGGCCAGGGAGGTTTTGTGGGCCGCGGTGGCAGTCTGAAGCTCAGCTCATATGACTCCGATGCAACGGTCCGCGTCTCCAACCCGATTAACCTGGGAGCGACTTATCGCCAAATCGACGTCGCCGATGGTTCTGCCAGTGTTGATGCCGAGTTGACGGGCGTGCTCTCAGGTGTGGGGGCTTCAATCGCAAAGCTGGGCCAGGGCACGCTGCGAGTGACCGCCGCCAATACTTTCACGGGCGGAACCACGCTGGCCCAAGGCAACCTGCTTCTGGGTGGTGCCGGTCTGGGCAACATCGACATGGGCACTGTGGATGCCTCAGCGATCTCAGACGCGATCACGCTGCAGTTTGATTCCGGTTCATCAGCCGCTCGCCTTACCCTGGGCAATCAGAACTCGAAGGGTATCAGCACCATCAAGGTTTCTGGCAATAGCACAATAACTGCTGGTGTGGACCTTCAGCGCGATGTGTTTGTGGATGCGGCGGCCGGGCGCACGCTCAGCATCAATGGCACCTCCAGCGGCACGGGTCGCATTCGCGTAAACGAGGGCGGTGCAGTATCGTTCAACGGCACGGGCAATTTTGGCTCTGCCGGCGGCGTCCAGGGGGCTGCGATTGATGGTGGTGTGGTTGTGCGCAACGGCATCGTGATGGTGGGTGGAGACGCAGGCTTGGGCACTGCGAATATCGAGTTGGGCGATCAGTCCAGCAGTTTCAGTGTTGCTACCGTAGACCGCTCGACTGCCGGACGTTCGGTGCTCCAGCGTGCGGGTGAGTATCTGCCGTTCAGCAGCGGTCTTCCTGACGACGTTGACGGCACGGGTGCCTTTGTTTTTGTCGACCAGGCGACACTGACGATTGACGGCCAAGTCTATGGCAAGAGCGACGCTGCCGTTGTCGGTGTGCTCGGCTCTGTGGGTAAGCGCATTCTGGTAAATGGCGAAACCGAGCACCCAGAGCGCAACGGTATTTATGAGCTTCTTTACAGTGATGGGGTCACATCTGCCACGACGGATGACATCATCAGCCTTCGCCGCGTTACCGCTTTTGATGATCAAACGGAGCACAATTATGGGGCGCGCATCGCGGTGCAGTCCGGGGCCGCTGGTGGCAGCGACGCTGGTAAGGTGTTTTTCCTCGCGACCACGAAGCCTAGCTCGCTGCCGCCCGCAGTCGGCGGCCGCGTGCTGGTTACCACACCTGTTTTTTGGAAGCAGGATGTCAGCGCGAATCCGAACGTCAGCTTGCTGGCCGCGGCTGCGGGTCTGACGATTCCGAACACGGTGGACATTAACAACACGAACGGCTCGGGTGCCACCACGCTGGGCGGCTCGGTCAACTTCATTTCGGGCTCCACCACGTTCACGGGCAATGTGCAGTTCCAAGGCCAGGTGCCCACGGCAGAGACCAAAACACTGCGCCTGACCTCGGATAGCTTGAGCGGTCGTGGTGCTGAGTTCAGCGGGGTCATCAGCGAAGCGGACAGCTTGGATTCCCTGTCCTTGGTGAAGGTGGGGGCGGGTATTGTCACCCTTAGCGGTGATAACACCTACAAGGGCGCCACGCAGGTGAATTCCGGTACGCTTTTGGTGAACAACATCGCTGGATCTGGGACCGGAACGGGGATTGTCACCGTGAGTAACTTTGGCTCGGCGTTGGGTGGCACGGGCACCATCGCGGGAGCGACTAGCTTGCTGAACGGTGCCGCACTGCTGCCTGGTGACCCCACTGTGGTCGGTGGCGTGGACAGCTTGACCTTTGACAGCTCATTGACGATGGGGGCTGATGCTTCGCTGTGGTTGCAGTGGACCTCCGAACTGCTCGCCGACGAACTGATCATCAATGGCCTGTTCACGGCTGACGCAACGGCGGTGATCAAGATCTTGCTGGAGTTCGTGCCCCTGAATGCGATGACGTTTGACTTCATCGATTGGGGCTCCATTTCCGCCTCGGGCGGTTTGGCTGATCGCCTGGATCTTCCAGCGCTGGCTTCCAGCACCTTGTTCTGGGATACATCCTCGTTCTCGTCGACCGGCGAACTGGCCATCTCGGTGCGCAATACCAGCGGGCCACCACCCGTGCATTTCTCGATCCGCGAGGCTACAGCACGCGAGGATGTCGGTACGGTGCGCATTGCGGTGGAGCTGGACTGGACGCCTCTGACGGATGTCACGGTCCCGATTCTGACTTCGGGCTCGGCCGCGATTGGCGCGGTGTCGGATTACACGCTGAGCACGACATCCGTGCAGCTTTTGGCTGGTCGGCGGAGCCAGGAGCTGGTGATCAGCGTGCGTGATGACGCAGCTTCGGAATCGACCGAAAAGATCACTCTGACGATTGGCACGCCGACCGGTGCCATCAAGGGATCGCCAACTTCCTTCACCCTAACCATCATCGACAACGACAGCGGCCTGCCACTGGCGGACCGCTGGGATCTGCGCAATCCGTTGCCCACGAACGAGACGCTCTCGGGCCTCGCTTTGGTTGACTCCACTCTGGTTGCTGTCGGAACGAAAGGTAGCATCTTCAGTTCAACGGATAGCATTGCGTGGACGAAGCGGCCTCTGCCCGTGGGGATAGCTCTGAATGCGATTGCCTCCAACAGCTCCACCTTTGTGGCGGTGGGTGAAAATGGCAATCTTGTCACCTCGTCTAATGGCACTGACTGGGTGATTCGCAGTGTGGGGGGCGGCAAGACTTTGACCGATGTCATCTGGACCGGCACGCAGTTCGTTGCGGTTGGGGTCGACGGCGTTGCCTACAATTCGGCGGACGGTTTCGCCTGGACGTTCAATAGCACGAATGTGGCTGAAGATCTGCTGGGGCTGGCTTACTCAGCACCTCTTACCCAACTGGTCGCTGTGGGCGGGGGCGGTGCCTTGCTTACCTCCTCGGATGGCGGCGTCACCTGGGTGGCCCAAGTTTCTAACACCGTTGATATGCTCAGCAGCGTGACTTACAACACTACCAACCTGTTCGTTGCTGTTGGGGACACGGGCACTGTCATTACTTCGGCGGATGGTGTGAACTGGGCGGTGGGCACCACTGGTTCCTCGGCCAATCTGCGTTCGGTGCACTGGGATGGTTCGCAGTTCGCCACAGTGGGTGGCGGTGGAGCGATTCTGACCTCCACGAATGGAACGTCTTGGACGGCGAGAACGTCGGGAGTGACGGACAGCCTGGAAACCGTGGCCAAGTTGGGAACTCAATTGATTGCGGTGGGTAAAGCGGGAACGGTCCTGACTTCTCCAACTGGAGTGGACTGGACCAAGCGCTCCGCGGGTCCAACCAACCTGCTGCTGGATGTGGCTGCGGCTGGCACGCAGTTTGTCGCAGTAGGCTCTGGTGGCACTCTGATGACCTCCCCGACTGGGGTGACCTGGACCAAGCAGACCTCACCTGTAAATGCGGTCTTCAAGGGTGTTGCCGGATCGGCCTCTCTGATCATCGCCGTGGGCGATACTGGCGCTGCGGTGAAGTCTGTCGATGGTGTTACCTGGACCAATGCGAATTCAGGTGTCGCTCAGAACCTGCATGACATCGTGCTCAGCGGTGGTGCCTTCTACGCGGTTGGCGATAATGGCACGGCACTGAAGACGCTGGACGGGGTGACGTGGTCGTCCTTGGTCGCTGGCACGGTTGAAAACCTGCGGAGCATTGCTTCCAACGGCACGCTCCTTCTGGCCGTCGGGGCCAATGGCGCAGTTATCTCATCCTCTGATGCTGGGGCCACTTGGTCCCTGGTGGACATTGGTAGCACGGCCACGCTGGAAGACATTACTTGGACGGGTAGCACCTTCATCGCCGTCGGTGGTGGTAGCACCATTTTCACCACCACTGATGGCGTGGTGTGGACAAAGCGTGCGGCTCCCCAGCTGGCCTCGCTCACCAGTGTGGCGGGAAGCTCGATTGGAGCTTTGACCGTCGGCTTGGATGGACTTGCCTTCCTTTCCACTGATGGTGGGGCGACATGGCTGAAGCGTGAGACGGGCACCTCGCGCGCTTTGCAGGGGATTGCGATCAATGCGGCGGGTCGTTTCGCCGCTGTCGGTCAAGCCGGATCCATTTTGACGACTGAGCAAGTGCTGCCACCACCTCCGTCGGTGTTCTTCACGCTGCTTGAGCAGTCGGTCAGTGAAGAAACGGCAGGCGTGGTGAATGTGGAGGTCAATGTGAGTCCTTCCCCTGGGACCGGGGTGTCGATTACGGTGCCGTTCTCGCTTACCAATCCTGCGGGCACTGCCACGGTTGGGGCCGCCAATGACTACACCTCTAGCCCAGTATCACCGCTAGTGTTCAGCAACGGCCAGACATCCAAGATCATCGCCATCACGGTGAAAAATGACAACAAGGTGGAGTCGAACGAGACGGTGAAGATCAAGTTGGGCACTCCGACCGACAATAGCTTGCTGGCCACGGACCCATCCCTTGCCTTCCCATCGGACCACACGCTGACGATCGTCGATACCGATCAGGTGCCGGCCATCACGGATCACCCAGACAATGCAATTGTCGCGCTCGGCGCTAGCCACACTTTCAATGCAACGTCTTCGGGAAGCGGTCCTCTTTCTCTTCAGTGGCAGAAGGTCACGGCTAACATCGCTGATGCCTTGGCGGTCAGCAATGTGAACCCAACGGTCGCCAGCTACACGATTCCGAGTGTGTCCATTTTGAGTGGCGGCACTTATCGCTTGAAGGCGTCCAACCCAGTCACACCTGCTGGCGTATTCAGCACGGCAGCTTCGTTGGTCGTGGTGGACACAGGCGACAAGCTGGTGCTCCAGAAACAAAACCTGACGGCTGTTTTGACGGCGAATGTCGGTGGCACTGCCACGGCCTATCGCTGGTTCAAGGGCGCTACTGAACTGGCTGACACGGCAGACTTGGCCGGCACGGGGACCAAGACCCTCAGCATCAAGACGCTTGTCGTTGGTGAGGAAGGGGACGACTACCGCTGCCGTGTCACGAGTGCGGCTGGCGATCTCTTCACTGGCAATTATGAAGTCCGCATCGGCCAGACCCCGCAGATCACCTCGCCACCTGTTGCCTTCCCTGCGGGTGCTGTGGGCAAGCCTTACGCCCCTTATGATGTGCTGACCCAGCACTTCAATACTGACGTGCATTTCACCCCGACGAAGTGGGTGATGACGGGCGCTCCGACGGGCTTGAGCATCTCTGCTTCGGGCGTGATCAGCGGCATCCCACAGGTGTCGATCACGGTGGACACTGCTTATCAGGTGAAGGTGACCGCCTCTAACATCACGGGGCTCACCGCATCCTTCACGGCACCTATGGTCATCACGAACCTGACTCCGAATGCCATCGGTTCGTTTGTCGGCCTCGTGGACCGCAGTGGCACCTTTGCTGGTGGCACGGGGACGCTGAATCTGGGTGGTCGCCTTGACTTGACCACGACGTCGAACGCGAAGTTCACGGGCTCACTGATGATCGGCACCACCACGCTGACCAAATATCCGATCACGGGTCTGCTCGATACTTCGGGTGCAAATCCGACGGCGACGGTTGTGATTCCCCGCACGGGCGGCAAGAGCACTCTAACGCTTACCTTTGTCATCGATACGGCCGCGAACCTAGTGACAGGCTCGGTCACCGATACTTCGCCGACCACGGCGAGTCTGAACGGCTGGCGCAATGTCTGGAAGATTGCCAACCCGAACATTAACCAGTCCTCGGCTTATGACGGTCGTCACAATGTCTTGGCTGCCATCCCTGGCTCGCTGGAAGGTGACATCGCCAATCCGACCATCCCTCAAGGCGACAGCTTCTTCTCCATCGTGGTGGATTTGGGCGGCAAAGCCACGGTCAGCGGCACGGCGGCGGATGGCTCGGTGATCGCCACGAGTGCCCAAATCGGGCCCAACGGTGAGGTCTTGGTCTACCAGGCGCTCTACGCCACAACGGCGATGGGCTCGTTCATCGGTCGCCTGGACATCGATTCTTCGGCCTCTTCACAACCGGTGACGGGCATTGCAGCAAGCTGGAACAAGCCCGCGCAGTTGGCGACGGCAGCCAATCTTTATCGCAGTGGGTTCGCCCAAGTCATCAACCTCGAAATCGAAGGTGGACTCTACACGCCGCCGCCTGCGACGACGATCATCATGGCTGCCGATCCAGGTCAGATCTACAACGCGGGAATGACCTTCTTCGGCGCTACCGGTCTCACCGCCAGCCCGACGGCGACGAATAATCCGAACCTACCTGAATTCCGTTTGAACACCTTGGCCACCTTTGTGAAGCCAGTCCCAAATCCAGATGCCCACGCATTGGTCTTCACCCCATCCACCGGTCTTTTCAGTGGCAGCTTCAAGCTCACTGACACGGCTTCAGCCGCGCGCACCGTGGCTTACAGTGGCCTAGTCATCCCTGACACCGGCACTCCTTCGCTCATCGACGGAGTGGGCGTTGGCCACTTCATTCTGAAGCCATTCACCACCACTGCGACCGCCGCGCAGAAGTCGGGTCGTGTGACCATCGATCCAGTGCTTGAGCCCTGATTAAGGCGAGCTTCGCGACTCCACCGCCGGTTCATGCTGGCGGTGGAGTTTTCTTTTTGGGATAAGAGGCCCAGCGTGCGTATAGCTATGTGAACATCACCGCCATGACTTCCCACTTCTTCATCATCGGATTCTGCCTGCTCTGGGTGTTCATGTGTGGCCGCATGTGGTGGGTGATTGGGCGTGAGCATGTCTGGCAGCGCCGGATGATCGCCATTGGTGCGGGCTTGGGTGCAGCCATGTTCTATCTGCTGGGCACCACGGTCTGGAATTCGGTCAAGCAGCCAGAGCCTCCTCCCGCGCAGTCTGGGGATGAGATTCGGATCAGCCAGCCTGCGGTGCCAAGTCAGTAAGCGCCGTGTTTCAGGTCGTTGAAAGCTTGGCCCAAATGTTCAGCCACATCCGTAGCGGACAACGCCTCCTCTGAGCGGTAGCTCAGCGCTGCTTCAGCAGCACGACCCAACAGCCAACTGCCGGCACTGGCGGCATCGTGCAAGCTCAGGCCCTGCGCGATGAGCGCTGCACACAGACCGCTGAGCACATCACCCATGCCGCCGCAGGCCATGCCGGGCGTGCCCGTGGCGTTGTAGCGTGTGCGATGCTGCGCGGTTGCAATGACGGTGCGTGCGCCTTTGAGGAGCAGCGTCACCTGGCTAGTCCAGGCGCTGTTTGCAAAAGCTTCGGCCTGCATGAGGCGGCTGGCTGGCTGCTGGCTCGCATCCTTGCCCTGCAAGCGATTCATCTCGCCTGGGTGCGGGGTTAGCAAGCGCAGGCCTTGGGCGGCCATCAGATCCTGCAAATGATGCCGCGCCAGTATGGTGAGGGCATCGGCGTCGACGACCATGGGTTGCCGCGTGTTGCGGACGAGCTCCATTACCTCAGTCTCATGCTCGAACCCAATGCCTGGGCCAATCGCCAGCACCTCGTAGCCAGTCATGGCTTCGCGATAGTCCTCGCATCGTTTCACCATGATTTCCGGCGGTAGCTTCATCGCCAGCAGGTCATAGGCCTCGGGCTTCACGAGCAACGTGATCAGACCCGCACCGCCGCGCAAGGCACCGAGCGAGGCCAGCACCGCTGTCCCCAGAAACCCCGGCGAACCGGCGATGAGAGCCACGCGGCCTGCTTGGCCCTTGTGCATCTCGAAATTCCGCTTCGGCAAAAGTGGGCGCAGCAGAGACGAGGTAATGATCTCTGGCCCTGGTGCGTCCGCCTTTAGCTCACGCAGAGGCACCAGCGCTAGCCTGCCGACATGCGCGGTGGCCTCATCGGCAAGCAATCCCTGCTTCACCTGGGCAATCGTCACCGTGATGTCTGCGATCACAGCATCAGCACAAGACTGGCCTGAATCGCCATCCACACCGCTAGGGATGTCCATGGCGATGGTCGTCGCGTGACAAGTGCGGCGCAGCTCATTCATCTCGGCTGCCATGGCTCGCATTGAATCGCGCAGTGGCCCTTTGGCTCCAATGCCAAGCAACCCATCCAGCAGCACTAGCGGCCCGCGGTGCGGGGCCAAAGTAGCTTCGACTTCAGTCAAAGCTACATTCTCCAATGCCCGCCAGTGCATCAGTGGCAACGGCTTCATCTGGGTAGGCTCGCTACCTAGCCTTGCCGCGATGCGCCAGCCGTCCGTGCGCAGTTCACGCGCAGCGACCAAGGCATCGCCTGCGTTGTTGCCCTTGCCGAGGTAGAGCACGAGCAAGCCGGGCTTGGGGCAAAACTGCCGGACGACGTCGGCAATGCCACGACCCGCTTCGTCCATCAGAGCTTCGGCAGACACGCCACGGTCGAACGCAGCCTCTTCAAGTTGCTGCATTTGTTGGCAGGTGACGGTCATGGCAACGG
>Ga0247833_1004757_pt1 | contig 16464 bp, 18 predicted proteins | sample LaCruzMarch2015__7_FD_187117 | JGI IMG/M metagenome (GOLD analysis project Ga0247833, IMG submission 187117) | Freshwater microbial communities from meromictic Lake La Cruz, Castile-La Mancha, Spain - LaCruzMarch2015_8m | ecosystem: Environmental > Aquatic > Freshwater > Lake | place: Spain...
ATGATTGGGATGAAGAATATTAGTCTCACTAAAACGTTGTTGTTGCTTTGTTGACAATTTGTTTCCATCACCAAACAGAGAGAGAGATCACCATTCATTAGAATTATAGCTAAGAATAATCCTCCGAAAATAGCAAACACAGGAAGAATGTGCTGTATCGATTTCTCCACTCGCTCATGCAGTATTATTTTCATCCCAATTCCAGTCAATACATAGCACGCAAAACAGATGATGCTCTCCATAGATATTCACATATTTGCCTAGAATTTGAAAAGTAAATGGATTAAGAAATAGAATATATTTTGTTGATTCTTGTCAGTAATTCCATGACAAACCATCGACCACAATTCCTCTAACTTACCATAAAGATTTTCATTGATGGATATTTCATAGTCATGACCAACTTCACTTATACTTATATTCACCCTACCAACAATGAAGAAGTTAGACCCCGCAACGCCACAGCAGCACGTTCTATTGTCTCGTCAGTCTTACAAAATGCTACTCGTATAAACTCATCACTCACACCCTCCAATGCACGTTCCTTCGAATAGAATGGACTGCTGGGTATACACAGCACGCCTTTTTCCTCTGCCATCCATTGACACAATGCCCAATCTAAACGTGCCACACCACCCGGTGCGGCAGGATTGGCCGCAAATGGCAATTCTAATCGATGAGGCGGCAATACCGACTTAACACGTGGTGTTATACGTGCATAAATGAAAAATCCACCCCATCCTGGATCATTATTATAGTCTGGTACATCAAATCCAGCATCATGTAATGCCAACGCCAACAAATCACGTTTCTTACGATACATATCATTGAGATAGTCATAATAATTACCAAAGCCCATGTATGGTTCATCGGCCAATGGTAATGTACGCGCTAATGCCTCTTGCATCACCGTAGATGCACAGAATTGTACATAGGGTAGCAGACGATGAATGTTGTATATTAGTCGTGGTGGGCCAATACACCACCCCACTTGCCATCCCGTGGCTGAGAATGTTTTACCCGCGGATGAAACAGTAATAGTACGATCATACATTTGTGGCAGTGATGCAAAGTGGACATGTCCAGGACTTGTTGTTGTTGTTGTTGTTGTTGTTGTTGCTGCTGTTGTTGTTGCTGCAATATCGTCGTCTTCCTCAACGGGTGGAGAATGGACAATATATTTATATACCTCATCGGATATCACAACACATTGTGGTCCAGCATCATTTAATACAATGCGTGATATATGCAGCATTTCCTCGCGCGTGAATACTTTCCCAGTAGGATTGTGCGGTGAATTTAATATTATCGCACATGTCCTCGTTTTGGATACTTTGTCACGTAGTTCGTCCGATTCAAGTATCCACCTCCCACCACCGCCACTTCCTGTCGTCATGGAGGATGGTGCGACGAAGGTCAATGGGACATAAACCGGTATACCCCCCGCCAGCCGTATTTGATTATCGTATAAATCAAAATATGGTTCAAATAATATCACCTCATTACAAACTTCGGGCGTAACTAATGTTTGTAAGCATAGATATAATGCCTGACTTGCACCGACGGTAACGGCCACCTCCGCCATTGGATCAATTGTCCGACCGAGAGCATTTCCCATATGTTTGGTATACCGACTAGCAAGTTCTTTGACTAATGCCGGATGACCCGCCGTGCGTGTATATTGATGTTGTGATGATGAATTCGGATCAGTCGCCGCATCGACTAATGCCTTTATGCAAAAGGTTGGTGGCGACCAGTCGGGGAAACCTTGTCCTAAATTTGCAAAATGATCGTGCAGTGATTTTTGTTCCGCGCCGATACGACCGAATTCCGACCATACCGTTGGTCCGGTATTCGGACCAAGACGATGAATTGCTCCTCCTCCTCCATTACGGGCATTGTCGTCGTCATTGTCGACGGTGTCTGTTGAAATGACAACGTCGTCCGCGAGACAAACACCATTGTCGAAACAGGGCGCTCTGTCTATGACGACGACGTTGTTGGTATCGATTGTAGCAAAATCGTCCTCCTTTGCATCCTTTAGTGGCGATAATGTTTCATGAGAGAATTGTATCAATTGTCGTCGTCGCAACAACGACATAGGTGCACGTGATCGTTGTAACAAGCGAAAGCCATCGACGAGGCCAAGCGAAGAAGCGGCGCAGTAAGCCGCTACTAGAAGTAAACGACGACGCCCATTAGAGGAAGCAATTGTTTTCATCGTCAATGACTCAAAATGCGAGGAACATGAAGACAGGAAGGAAGACAGAGAGTTGAATTCCGCTAGGGGCTCCGCATTGTAAAATCTGGTGAGGAGATTGCCTCACAAAGAAAGAAAGGCGTAGTGCCGTCCATGAGAAGACTATCACCATCAACTTCTCATGTCCTGGTCCTTAGCTTATTTCAGTATCGTCTACTTCCTCGAACCGCATCAGCCTTCTCCTTCTCCTCCTCTTCATTACTCCACGGCGGCTGTGGTAATAAATTGCCTCGATCATTAGTAAGACCTGGTCATTGCAGTTATATACTACTAATAATAATATCAAAATGACATCATCTACAATCAATCAAGAAGTGGAAGAGGAGGATCCATACATTTATCTAGAGGACATTGAGTCGGAAGAAAGTATGGAATTTGCAAAGAGTGCAAATGCAAAATGTTTATCGAGTTTAGGTGATCCAAAATTATCCATTGATGGTACATATACACGCATCTTGGCAGCATTGGATAGTGATGAACGTATACCATATGTTAGTGTGTTGGGATATGATGATACTGCTACTACTGATAATGATGAGGATGGTGAAATGTTGCTTTATAATTTCTGGAAAGATTCCAAGGTAAGTTATATAAAGTGCGTTCGTGATATTATCATGCATGGTGGTTTGCAATATTTTGACTCCTCTCAATTTTTCATTCCTTACCCATTTATCCTCTTCTTTACTCAAATAGAATCCAAAGGGCATATGGCGTAAAACTACGTTATCATCCTACCAGTCGACCGATACAGTATGGAGTACTGTCCTCGACCTTGATAAATTGGCCAAGGAGGAAGATATTTCTTGGGTATGGAAGGGGTATACATCCCTCCCACGTTCATTAGATGACATGCCTACTAAGCGCGTGACTCGGGTATTACTTAGTCTCTCGCGCGGGGGTGCCGATGCTATACATGTACGTGAATTTGATTTACTAACTGAAACATTCGTTGACTCTAACAGTGATGAGATGGGATTTGTTATACCCGAGGGGAAGACTCGTGCACGGTACAAATCGCGTAATGTACTATTAGTCGGTGCAGACACAGGAGTTGGATCAATGACAACATCGGGGTATCCACGTACTGTACGTGAATGGAAACGTGGAACGAAGCTAATTGTTGATGCACCGATCGTATTCGAGGGCGAGGATACAGATGTTAGTTGTAGTCAATATATATATGATGAGACACATCGTGCATTTGGTGCAATGTATGAAGTACAGAGTCGATCTATATCATTTTACAAATCACTTTACTTTGTGAAAATGGAAGGAATGAGTAAATTTGTGAAATTGGCGATTGCGATGAATACTGAAGTTTCGTTCTTTGGTCGTTGGATGATACTAAAATTAAAGGATGACTGGGAGGCGGTTGACAATGGATCATCGTCCGATACAATGTATAAAAGTGGATCACTAATATATCTAGATGCTCGAACTTTCCTTGACTATAGCAGTGCAAAAGAAGATGGAAGGTTAGATGACATGAAGGGATATGGATTAAAGCTTGAGTATCATGTCCTATTTGAACCAACCGAATCGACCAGTTATGCTGGATATAGCACAACGAAGAATTATTTGATCCTGTACTTGTTAGATGATGTAAAAGAACGGTTGAAATTTTACAAACTTGGCGAGGATGGTGGTCCATTCACACTAGTCTACGAAGAAGATGAGGGTGGGCCAATACAATCCGTGAGTGCCAGTGGTGTGGACTCGAAGGAAAGTGATCTTATTTGGCTAACCACCAGTAGCTATACTCAACCTAGCACGTTGTATCTTGCAGATGGTAGCAAATGTGGGACAGAGGATTATATCATTAGTAAGCTGAAATCACTCCCCCACATGTATAACTCATCGGAATTGGAAGTGACACAGCACTTTGCCGTAAGTACAGATAAAACGAAAGTACCATACTTTATGGTAGCCAAGAAAGGGCTTGTACTTGATGGTTCAACGCCCACTCTACTGTATGGGTACGGTGGATTCGAAATTAGTCTTGGTCCAAGCTATGCAACCACGGTCGGTATAGGCTGGCTTGAACGGGGAGGTGTATACGTCGTGGCCAATATTCGTGGTGGAGGTGAGTATGGCCCAACATGGCATCAATCGGCATTGAAGGCCAATCGCAACAAGTCATATGAAGATTTTATCGCAGTTGGCATGCATCTAGTATCGACGAAGGTTTGCAGTGCTCAAACATTAGCATGCAAAGGTGGGTCGAATGGTGGTCTACTCACGGGTAATATGCTTGTACAGGCACCTGAACTATTCGCGGCGATACATATTGCTGTCCCATTACTTGATATGAAACGTTATAATAAATTGTTGGCAGGTGCATCCTGGATGGCAGAATATGGTAATCCCGACACCAATGATTGGCAAGACTTTTTATACAAGTATTCACCCTATCATAATATTGATCCAACGAGGGAAAAGTATCCCAATGTGTTAATTACGACATCCACTCGCGATGATCGTGTCCATCCGGCGCATGCACGTAAAATGGTAAAGAAGTTGTGGGATTTGAGTGAACAGGGGAAGAAGGATTGGAAAGTATATTACTATGAAAACATTGAAGGGGGACATGGTGGAGCAGCAGATTCGAAGCAAGAGGCTTTCATGACATCCCTGTCGTATGACTTCATGTGGCGAGTATTGACGGGAACTCTACATTAATAAATGAATTGATGACTCTGAACATGGGGAAAAGTAGTTTCAGTTGTTACATGCATATCTCGGCGATAAGTAAATACTACCTTACAGTCTCTCTTTGTGTCACACTTCAAACTAAATTGGCCAAGCAATAAATGTGGCATTTTCCATCGTATACATCTCCGCCGTAGTCCAATATGCTGCCATATCCTTCTTCCCCCGAACCATGTTCCCAGCGTCACAATTTAAAGGCGAGTCAGCATCCGGATCACATAGCAATGCCAAAACCGCACGACAACTGGCCTGTAATCCCCATGCTGGACTCCATTCCTTCTTTAATATATCTAAACATATATCACCTTTGGTAAAATGAACATTTGGATGAAATATGGTTGTTTCGAATGTAATAGTCGGTGGAGCTAATGGGTAGTCGGTACCACAATGTATCAATAAACGAAATACTCCTCCCTCGTACGGGGTATCAACCGGACCTTTTATTAATGCAGTCCAATGCAATAATGATGTTGGCGATGTTGGACGTAGATATATATCGGTATCGGCATCCCCATTCCGTGCTGCCTTTTCGAGACTTTGTAATTCTTTGCGCAAACGCTTCGCTGCTCCAAGATTATTCCGTATCATGATGCGAGCGTCGGCGACAGAAAATCTCTATGATGACCCACGATACGAGTTGTTCTTCCGTGACACGAGCGAGCATTTACTTTTAGCGCGGGAAATATTGCGCGAGCGAAAAAAGGCCTGACGCTCATCTTTTTGCAGATTCAGCTCAAACGTACTTAGATTTTTCTTTAGCGGAGGCTGATCCCTACCTCCTCCTCCTCAGATAGAGAGCTCTCGTCGTTATCCATCCGACAAAGGCAACAGGGCAACGACAACCAATAACAGCGACATCGACATTAGTAGCAGATGGAACGTGAACCACCAGAGTCAAAACCATCAGAGGAGACGAAGCCGCAAGACGAGATGAAAAAACCTACTGGCATAATGACTGCTGAAGCTTCTTCAACAACCAACAAGAGTGATGCAGCATTCAAGCTATTCCTACTCTTCATGATGACAGCACAGAATACATCAGTCGTACTCGTTACCAAATATACACGTGATGAGAGTATCCCCAAGGAGGATCTATACAATATTAATGATATTGTCATGCTCACAGAAGTGGGAAAACTAGTCCTCTCTGCGGCATTAGAGTATAATCATACGAATGGACATCTATTACAAAGTATACAGGAGAATATCTTTAAACAGCCATTGGACTTCTTTCGTATACTCATCCCAAGCTTGTTGTATCTTATGCAAAATTCATTGTTGTATGTTGCCATGAGTAATCTAACCGCACCCATGTTTCAAGTGACATATCAGTGTAAGCTATTAACTACTGCCATTGTGAGTGTTATACTACTACAACGACGGTATAATATGAAACAATGGATATGTCTGGCCCTACTTGGGGTAGGTGTTGCCATTGTCGTCCTAGATGATAAGAAGGATACATCCAAGAAGGCAGATGATAAATCAGGTATGAATCTATTTGCTGGATTAGTCGCCGTGACCATAGCATGTCTATGTTCTGCATTCGCTGGCGTATACTTCGAAAAAGTACTAAAGAACTCGACGAATGATGGTGGACATGCACGTCCACCCGTATCCATGTGGATGAGGAATGTACAAATGGCATTCTTCTCTATTTGCATTGCCATGATGAATATGTATCGTGAGTATGATGCACGTGGTACTACCGGTGAGGTCGATGAGAATAATAATCCAATATTGAAACCATTTATGCATGGTTTTACTTTCTGGGCGTGGATTATTGTTGCCTTACAGGCAGGTGGGGGTATGTTAGTGGCAGCCGTGATTAAATATGCAGATAATGTATTGAAAGGTATGGCTACTGGTGTCAGTGTAGCCACTGGTACTTTCTTCTCCATGTTCCTTTTTGGGACACAGTTGAGTACCCAATTTGGTATTGGTAGTACGATGATATTGCTTAGTGTGTACTACTTCTCGAATGACTTACCTGCGGTATGTACGGGGGGAGCAGGTGGAGGGAAGGACAAGATGGACACGGAGATGAGGCCAATGTTACCAAAAAAGTCAGAAGTGTGAGTGTATGATGACATGACGTTATATATCATTTGTGAATTGTTCAGATGTAAGAAAAGATAGACGAGAATGAGGTAATGAATGGAGGGAGCTGATTGTAATGATCACAAATAAGGGGGAAAGGGGAATGCGTCCTCTGTGTTTAAACAACGCATAATTACTGATGTGTTAAAAAAAATAAACAGTATTACTTTATTATCATACAATACAGCAGTGTTATAAGTCTTGTTCACGCATGGCCTTTTTGCTTGGGGCGATAAAACATCTATGCACTACAATCGTTTCCAAACATCATTTAAACGCCTCAAGGCCGTGCCACCTCCCATACATTCTTCCCAGCATTCTCCATAAACATATCAGGCACATCACACGGTTCTTCACCCTCCGACAGCACACATTCCTTACAAAATGTCTGTACCTCCTCAGCAGCCATATTGAACATGTCCTCCCAAACTTGACAATTCCCAGTGGCAACACACCGATCGGCACAGTATCGTGCTGGATCGTCACGTGCCATACGTCGATCTTTGCGTGCCTGAATATTTGATGCTGCGTTGGCAGTTTGACCTGGTAGATCAGCGAGGGTGTTAAAGTCAAAGCCAGAGGGGAGTGTTGGTTCGACCTTCAACTTGTCGGTCTGGTGTGTACGCCATTGCTCAATGTGCTGAAGCCGATCGAGTTCATTATCAATCCTTGAAAATAAGGACGATGGATGAAGCAGCAACAGAGTAGTGTAGGAAATGAGAGAGCATGTACATTAATGCGCGGTATTATCAGTGAATAACTCACATGTCTGCGATATGATTCTCAAGGTTCAAACGAGTAACCATGAAGCGAGACACAGGATTTGGTTGAACGAATGATGCAACTGGGCTGATTGCCACAGCTACGACGGATAATAAAGTGGTGATGCTGATATAGGGGTGCATATCGTTGCTTTTGGTGTAGTATGGCCGAGTGATGGGAAGATTGAGGTGATGATGTGTAGTGTCACCATAAAAGTAAGGTGTTCTGAGTTCTGAGGGGGGAGGTGAGAAGAGAAAAGAATCCAGTGGGAGGGAATGACCAGCCTCCCTAACTCATCAATCATCTCATTATCCATGATGCCAAGGGTGTATCCATCATCAGCATCAGCATCATTCACTTTAGTACTGTTCGTCTTCGTTGCTTTAGTGTTCAATAATGATACTAATACTACTTGTCAAGGAGTGCTTCATCCATTGCCACGGCAAGGTAGTATCGATCACAGCAACAATGAATATCCATTAACATCTGGAATATCCATCCCACTCGTTGGAATGGGAATCGGTAATCTCGCGCATGACAGTATCCCCTCGGTCGTACGGAATCAGTTAGCACAGTCCAGTGATAATGGTGGTGGTCGCGGCATTCGGCTTATTGATACAGCATCTGCATCGAACAATGAGGAGATATTGTCAAGGGCGATTGAGAGTGCTGGGTTGCTTCGATCGCTTAAGCGCACGCTCAGAGGTAATAGTGAGGATGATGACGATGATGCCCCAATTCACATCGTGACCAAAGTTTGGTATACTCACTTGGGTTACGAACGGACGAAACTTAGTGTAATGGATTCATTACAGAAACTCCAACAGCAACAATCAACAACAGGGAGTAGTAGCAGTAAACGTCTAATATATGTCCACCTTCTCCTACACTGGCCAAGGTGTGATGATACAATCACATGGATGAATTGTGAAGAGGAGGAGAATAATTTACCCATACATGTTAAAAACATTGGACCACCACCACATCTAGACAAGAATAACGCATACAAGGGGTCATGGAAGGCATTAGAAGATTTATATTTCGAACGTGAACAGTTGGTCCTACAACAACAGAGTAACAGTAATAATAGATTCCAACTGCACATTGGAAGTATTGGTGTATCTAATTTTAATATTGATGATATGAAACAGTTGATATCAATGGCACGTGTAATCCCACACATTTATCAGGGTGATTCATGGCTGGTATTGCATGACCCATTGTTGATGGATCTACTTTTTGAGCATAAGATATTCTTTCAAGCATATTCAATTTTTGAAAGGTAAGACTGGTTATTCTTGATGTGTCAGACAAGAAGTTGAATGTTATGTTCTCCTAACAAAGCTTGTTTTTCTCACTGGCCTTTTGCCCATGCTCTTGGGTGGGGCGTTTGTAGAGCTTTGAAAGCAAAGGATGAAACACAAAGAGCCTACGAGGTTCTCTCTGAGATTGCAAATGAAATAAGTGCAAAGGTGGAAAATGTGACTGAGGCGACAGTCCTACTTGCATACTTTAATTACTACGATATTGGCGTTATACCACGATCATCATCAACATTACATCAAATTGAAATTTCTCCACAAACCATTGCATCAGCTGTGCCACATTTGACACCATTACATATCTCACGATTGGAAAAAGCAATATCAGCATTGATGAAAAGACAAGATTTGGATGCTGTCCAAGTTTCATTTGTTAATGCATTGTCGAGCGCCATACAGATCCATTGGATACATCCAGATACTAACGAAGAGCTACTTGTATCAAATACTGTTATACATCCAGGTTCAAAGGAAACTCATAAAACGCATCCAGGACATCGTTTTGTGGCTTATGATCCAAATCGGTTGATACGAAAAGAATATATTATCGATGTCAAGTATGGAGAGAAACAGATATTTAATGTCGAGCTATGATATTGTTGTAATAATTGGCGCTATTGTAAATAATAGAGGAAGACCCTATTATAAAATAATGTATGGTTGCAAAAACAACATTATACATAATAGTTGTCAATAGTATTGACTTTGTTGAAAAGCGAATTGAATACATATTAACACCCAACTACTCGTTGTTGGTTGCGTCATCATCATCATCTTTGTCAGTACTAGCAGTAGCAAGCCAATCACGCACAGCTAATAAACCACGTTGTTTCACATCATTGGATGCATATGAGTAAACAAAGGAATATGAGGCAATTTGTGCTATATCTTCATCACATAAGTCTAATTCAGTACGTGCTATTTCATATTCATCCAATATACGATTACCAAATAATAATGGATCATATAGGTAGGGTAATGGATGTTGTTTGATATTGGGTACAACGTGGAGTAACAAATTTGATGATATACATACATCTAAACATATTTTATGTTGTACTAATTGTTGGAGTAGGTCTGTATCGGATGTGGCAAGTACACCGTGTCCTATACGTGATGCGCCTAGACAGTTAATGGCTGTACGTATCGAATCAGGACCTGAGATACCATTGCCAGGATGAAATTCACCTGCATGTGGCATGGGGCAAGAAGTCGAGCATCTCCATTATTAGTACAATTGGCAATAATAGTTCAGGAGGGTATCCAATTTCCGGCCGAAGGAATCTCGCTGTGCCTGGGTAAGAAGAATGCAGAAATTTGGAATGGCTATGTGGCACAGAGGCATTGTTATTGTATTGTTACAGGAGCACTGGCTACTACGGCACCACCAACTGCAGCAGCCGCAGACTCCATAGCAGCGTCGCTTGGCGGGGACACACCCCCACCACTGGCGAGTAAGGCACCATCAACTACTGCAGCATCCGCAGACTCCATCCTGGGCGAGGAGTGCGACTTTCAGCGCGTGGGAGTGGGGGACAGACCGCGAACGTCGTCGGGGGGACGTTCGCGAACTAAAAAAACGATCTCCTCATTTTCCCGAGTGATATTATCATCTCTGCACATATTATTACGATATCTCTATGGCCGTCGTCGACCAGTCCTCCCCCCCCGCATCGCCACCACGCAGTAATCTTCAAGAATTTCAACCTGCCCCACCCCAACTCCAAATCCTTCGTCGATCGACGTTCGGAAGTGATAGTTTAGATGTGGAAATGAACGACGTTGACGATGGTCTCGCTAGCAACGGCCATGACGATAACGCCGGCACTTTAATGAATGGTTCGAATGGTATGGTGACGACATCAACCTCGGTAGCAGTAGCAGCCAACAACGCAGTATCGTCATTAACAACAGTGGCGCCACCGTCCTCCTCTCAGACACAGCAGAAACAAGACGAAGAGAAACAACGACGTGCATCGATACAGAATATTATGCGTCATCAGCATTTATCTGCACTTGAAAAACGACGGTCTATCCAATTTTTAATGGATGGACGTGCACTCTCGGCATGGAAAGGTCGGCGGGTAACTACCGATTGTGTCTCGAATCCATACCTGGCGAATGTAGGCTCTCGGGTAAATCAACATGGTGGTGACGGGGGAATGATGATGATGGATGTCTCTGGGGGAGGAGGAGGTGGTGGTATTTCGGAGCAAGGACAGCCACATAGGCGACGTAGTTCCAGTTTTGATGATCATGACCGGCAGCAGGGGGGGATTACAAGTAACAGTAGTGGAGTTGCCTCTTTTGGACATGGAACTGACACGGCCCCGTCCTGGGCAGCAGCTGCAGCAAGAGCTGCCAAGTCCCACCAGTCATCCGAAAAAGAGTCGCCATTGGACTGTGATTATGATGAGAGTATTCACGAGGTAGCATTAATGACGGCAGCCGCAATTGAGCATGCACGATTACAAACTATGTCCGAATCATTTATGGAGGAGGATCAACCCAAACTAAAGAGTGATGTGACGACATTGGACATGTCAGCTCGAACTGAATTAGATCATATCAATTCCTTACGTGAATTGGCACGTCGTGCCATCGAGTCAGCACCTCCCTGTACACACTACGTCCGGAGCAATCACATTGTAAGTCCATGCTGTGGTGCCACGTTCGCATGTCGGGTATGTCACGACGAGTGTCCAGTAATGCCGCCTCTTTTAAAGGATCAAGTCAATATGAGACGGGGTAGTACCATGACCAATATGTTGTCACGACAGGTGGGCGAGCATCATAAATTACCACGTTTCGATATTGCCGAGATTATTTGTCGTGAGTGCTACACGAAGCAAGATAGTAAAACGAATACATGCGTGAATTGTCAAGTCACATTTGGAGAGTATCATTGTGACATATGCAACTTATGGATGGCAAATGATGATCATCCCTACCATTGTCCTGACTGTGGATTTTGTCGTGTGGGGGGAGGTGATAACTTCAAGCACTGTCTAGATTGTGGAATGTGCATCGATCGGCAATTATTTAGTGATCACAATTGTAAGGTGGGAAAGTATATGAGTAATTGTCCAGTCTGTCAGGAGGATTTATTCTCAAGTCGTGATGCAAGTCATGAACTCCCATGCGGACATGCCATTCATTGGCATTGCTTCCGGGAGATGGCAAGTCATGACAATCGGTGTCCAGTGTGTAAGAAGACGGCCGAGACACATGATCGGATGAAACCGACGTGGGATGTTATGGCTATGAGCATTGCATTACAACCAGTTCCCTCTGAGCTATGCAAGATAGTAACGATCATGTGTAACGATTGTGAGGTGGTACAGGAGAATCGAGCTTGGCACTTCCTTGGGGTGCAGTGCAACGAATGTGAAAGCTTTAACACTGTTGTGGACCGTGTAACGATGATAGGGAGAGAGGCTCATGAGTATTTGCTTAGGATGGACCCTCTTCCAGCTGGTATTGTAAGAGCAGATGCGTCTGATGATGCACGGAGGTTGGTTGGTGTTATGGGTGCCCCTCTGGCACGTAGAAACAGAGGAAATAGACCACAGAGGAGGAGAGCGTCGACAGATGCAATTCCTCCCAATAATCAGGCCTCGCCTCCTCGGCCGCCATTTAGATGAGAGCAGATTGAAGGACAGTGGTTGCCTCCTGTAATGTAGAAATCCTATTTTAGAATAATGAAGTTTGTCGCTGTCCACATCCCCCAATTACGAAAACGGAGCCCCTATCTTCCGCTGTTTCGATAATATCAGCGTCCGTCTTCATGTCATGGGTAGCGTCTTTGGTAAGGAGTCGGTCAAGGAGCCACCATTTGAGGTAATCGTCGAGCGAAGCACTGCGAAGACCTCATACGAGCTGCGCAAGTATGGCAAGCGATTTGCAGCATCGGTTGAGTATAGCGCCGGAACGTCTTCTCCCTTCGGGACGCTTGCAAAGTATATTGGTGTGTTTGGCACGCCACAGAATGAAGGATCGACAAGCATTGCCATGACAGCTCCCGTCGTAATGGAGCAGGAACCCACTTCAATAGCCATGACAGCACCGGTCGTTATGGAAAATCAAAGTGGGATGAAGAAGATGATGTTTATGCTCCCTGCCGAATACGACAACATGTCGAAAATACCCAAGCCGACGAATCCAAATGTGAACATTGAGGAACTACCCTCTGAAGTGGGGGCAGTGCATCGTTACAATGGTAATTTCAATGACAAGATTAATCGTAAGAAGGCAAAGGAGATGGGAATACAGTTAATGGCGGATGGGGTATCGGGTATTACCGAGGAGTACGTCCTATCGAACTTTCAATTCTGGGGATACAATCCACCATTCACAATCCCATACTTCAAACGTAATGAAGTTTGGCTGAAATTGAACAGTGAGCAGGTGAATTTTCTTACACAGAAGTACCCTCCAAACAGTGTTGAGGGGAGGTCAGTGAGTGGTGTGTCAAAAATGAAGGGAAGTACCTTGTTTACCCTTGGTCTGTGTGGGATGGGTATTTTGATCATAGGATACATTTTTAGGCCAAAGTTGGGAGGATATCGCAAGGTCAACAGTATGTAAAGCGTATAGACAGTGTTTGGTTGCAGTTTTTATTGTAGAATTAAATTTGTGTACATTGAATCAATTAGTTTGTTCATTGGATTTCTATTCACCCCCGATTTAATACATTATTATGCGAGTGTCAACATCAAAAGGTATGTACAATTTAATTTAGACAAAGATAACAATAACAACTTCCAGGCGGGAAAACTCTTTATGTCTTTCTCCCGAAAGATCCATTTGCTCCTCCCCTTAGTCGGTATCGTACTTCCTACGATGAAACTATCATTGAGTACGGTGATCGCCGTTTACAATCTCTTGGCAGTAGTTGTCATCAGCGATGATGCCATCGAGGATCTGGACAAGGCAATCTTGGACGATATTATCCAGTCCTACAGTACGCATGAGCCATCAACATGCAAGGAAGAGCAGTCATCATCCACATCGTTCAGCTTTACCTGGCCCGGCACTAATACCCAATCGAGCTGGAATACCGATTTTGTTGGCTATGAACAAGGTCTTTTCCAAGCCATCATGTCTCACAATGATCCCACTGGCAAAAACTTATCGTGGTCAATCCGAATCGGTTCCGGTGGGAACATGTACAGCATCATCTATCCAGACTTATTTGGCGAACTTATCCCTCCCCAAAAGCACGTCAATGCGCCATGGATCGATGAGGTACATCAAATGGTTGCCGTTCCGCTAGATCTGAACAGTGCTGAAAATCCAAGCTACATGCATCAGGCGGGGGCATGTAAGTGATACCATAACTGTTTCATTGGTGACTCATAATATTCCATGATTTCTCTAACCTATCAATGATGCATTTAGACCAAGAGGATACTCCTTATACAGATACTCCATTCTACTCTCCAAGCTTTGCCAAGCACTGTGTAGGCAACTCATGCACGTTCGCTTCGTGGGGGACGCATGCTTGGGTTCCGACTCAGTATACATCGAATGTTATCTACTTTAACCGATACACAAACTGCAATAATGGCATCATCGAGCATACGCAAATGGTCCATAAGTGAGTCTAATTTCATGTCATCTCTTTTATCTTCGGAAAATTCATCGCTTACCACAGTATGAATCTTATTAATAGCTTTATCAACCCAAGGACAACCTGTACAATCAAAATAATGATATTACATTTTTAGACGTGCCGTGGGCTGGAGTCCGTCCCTCCAAACTTTCTTATGCACTCGAGCCCTTGACTGCAGACTCACTCAGCTTCGACAATATCAACACGGTGGATTATCTTCCGTTGTGTAAATGGGCTGACGGTCACGACAGTCCAAACCAAAATCCTGACCTTGCTGGACGGGCCAAGATATTAGATCTGGCATCGAGTCAGGGATGTAAGTTGTCAATAGTATCTTTTGTTTTTATGTTCACAATGCAGTTACTCACTTTTTATCGATTATTCAGATACTACATTTGCCTCAAGGGATCTGCTGGTGAATCAGACCTCAGGCCTTCGTGACATTAGTCTGCCCTGTCGCAAGAGTGGCACTGACGGCGATTGTATGTCATCTCCGTCCACTTGCATGGTAGCATCATGCACTCAAGAAGAAATTGACTCAGGGTATACGCGCATTGAGCTCAAGGTTGCTGCAGAAAGTCTAGCTGGCTGTGTTGCTCATCCCAACACTGCACAGTGGTTTAATGGGTTAGTGTTGCTTCAATGTGATTTTCATGACACAGGTTTTGGCCAGTCAAAATGGTCGTTGACGTCATATGATTCATGCTCACCATGGACAGATGTTGGGCTTTTCAATAGCCGCACGGGCAGGTAAGATTATGTTCATTTTGAGAGACGTACAATTAGAGACGTACTATATGTATTCTACCTCTCATTTTGATCTTCCTCTCTACTACATCAAAATAGGGGTGTGCATGTTGCTTTTCTTAGACATTGGTCATATGCACCCAGTGATAAGAAGGTATGGTTTGCTGTTTATTCAACGGACGGATCAGAGGCCGCATCTACAGTGAACGCTATTTTTGACAACACTGAAAACGTTGCTGCATTGCCCATTGAGATACGTCCCTTGCGAAAGTCAACCACATTCCCACAGGTGGAAGCATCTACTTTGACGAAGCTTCCTCTTGCATCCGTTCCTGCAGACTACAATCCAAATAATTTAGAGGCATTCACCTATGTTTATGGCATGGGTGAGGACTACATTCCCAGTATCGTTGAAGGAAGAGGGCGTCGGCGGGTAGGGAGTACAGACAACACCAGGGGGCGGGATTACACAGTTTTCAATATCAACTGGCACAAAGGTAGGCTGCAAGCAGGCAGTACTTATACAAATCGCGGCTATTATTTTGCTGGCAGCCTTGGAAATGTCCAAGGAACCGCAGCCAGTCTTAGAGCCAAAGTCGCCATAGATCAGATAGGATTTGAAGAATGGTTGCCCCGCAGAGTAGACATTTACACATCAAACTCCAAGTTCATGGTCAAAGCTTCATCATCCTCTGGTGGACAGTTGACAACTTGGTAGGTTCTTCTTTTATTGTTGCTTTGATTACAAAGTTCGTTTGATACCATCATATTCCTCACATCACTTTTCTTTCTAGTTCAAATTTGTCAGCAACATGCTCAGGATGGTCAACACCACCAAGGGAATAACAATGGGGGTAAATGAGGCGGTGCGCGCTGGAACGACATGTTGTTAATAAAATTCCCCAGGGTTAAACCTAGACTTTTTCATTTGTATGTATTTACATACAAAA
>Ga0247833_1004760_pt1 | contig 16456 bp, 11 predicted proteins | sample LaCruzMarch2015__7_FD_187117 | JGI IMG/M metagenome (GOLD analysis project Ga0247833, IMG submission 187117) | Freshwater microbial communities from meromictic Lake La Cruz, Castile-La Mancha, Spain - LaCruzMarch2015_8m | ecosystem: Environmental > Aquatic > Freshwater > Lake | place: Spain...
TCACGTGGCTCGAGCGGCGCAAGCAATTTGTCGACCGTCGCCACGGTTCCGGTGTCGTGGAGCGGGCCGAACAGGTCGGCGGGCCCGCCCCCGGCGGCTGTCAGGAGCGTCACGCGGTTGTCGGCGTGGAGGCATCCCAGGTGAGTCGCACCGGCAGATTCGAAGCGGACGATCTTCATGGGGTTCTCCGTAAGAAAAAAGTGTGGCAGGCCGCGTCAGGCCGGCTCAGCATTGGTTCAGTACCAGCGGAACGGCTGGGGGGCGATCCAGGGTATGATGTTCTTGATTTCCGTCGGGGTATCAAGTCCCGCGCCGAGGATGGGTGTTGTCGTGGCCTCCCGGCTGAGCCGGGTTCGGCAGCCATGGGAACCCTTGGCGTCCGGAGAGACGAGATGCCCGTGATCGCCATCCACAGCCTGTGACTGGATCCCATGCCACATGCGGGGCTGCGTATTGAACCGAGGCCGCCATGGCGACAGTCCAAGTCGATCACCTGCCTCCTTTGCCGAGGGATCGCAGCGTGGGGATCGGGTGCATCGGTGCCGGCTTCATCATGGCCGACTGCCATCTCGTGGCCTACCGAGCCGCGGGCCTGAACCCGGTCGCGATCGCTGCCCGGCGATACGAGGCCGTCGCGGAGGTTGCCTCACGCCACTCGATTCCGCGTGCCTACGACGACTACCGCCGCCTGCTCGACAACCCGGCTGTTGAGGTCGTCGATATCGCGGTGCCGCCCGATGTGCAGCCCGGCGTGATCGAGGAGGTGCTCGCACGACGTGGTCGTATCCGCGGCATCCTCGCCCAGAAACCTTTGGCCACGAACTACGCGGAAGCGAAGCGGATCGTGGAGCGGTGCCGCGGCGCGGGCGTGAAGCTCGTCGTCAACCAGAACATGCGATACGACCATGCGGTCCGCGGGTGCGGCAACCTCCTGCAGCAGGGCGTGCTCGGCGATCCCGTGCTGGCCACCATCGAAATGCGGGCGGTGCCGCATTGGATGCCGTGGCAGGAGCGGCTCGGCTGGGTGACGCTCCGGATCATGTCGATCCACCATCTCGACACGTTTCGTCACTGGTTCGGCACGCCGCGGCGGGTGATCGCATCGGTGCGGCCCGACCCGCGGACGGCCCGGAAGTTTGCCCACGAAGACGGCATCGTGCTCGTGATCCTCGAATACGACTCGGGGCTCCGGTGCCTGACAATCGACGACGTCTGGGCCGGACCGGCACGCGAGGGGGCCGAAGCCGACCTCGGCGTGCGGTTTCGCGTCGAAGGCACGGCGGGTATGGCACTGGGCGACATCGGCTGGCCGGCCTGGCCCGACCGTCGGCCAAGCACGCTCGACTACACGACGACGGCAGGAGGCTGGCAGCGGCCCCGCTGGCCGGAGACATGGTTTCCCGATGCGTTCGTGGGGCCGATGGCAGAACTCCTCCGGGATCTGGAGGGCACCGCCCCGGCCGTCGCTACCGGCGACGACAACCTGCTCACGCTGGCGGTCGTCGATGCCGCCTACCGTTCGGCCCTTGAGCACCGCGCCGTGGAGATCACTGAAATCACGGCAGGCACGCACCGTTCGCACCAGGAGCATCCCGCATGAAACTCGGCCTCATCAACTCGGCCTTCGCGCAGGCCGGCAAGGGCACCCGGTTCGGCCTCGAGCAGACGAAGGAACTCGGCTTCGACACCGTTGATATTTTTACGGATCCGCTCGACATCGATGCCGCCGAGCGGGCCCTCATTCAAAATACCTGCCGCGATCTGGATCTGCCGATCGTGAGCCTGTGCTGCGTGGCGCTCGGGCTCGTCGACTTCAATCCATCGGTCCGCCGGTTTCACCTCGATCGCTGCCGGGCATTCGTCGATCTGGCGGCCGAACTAGGCTGCTCCAACCTGCTCCTCGTGCTCGGGGAATACATCTGGCAGCAGGAGGTTATTCCCCCGGCTGAGCAGTGGCGGGCGGGCGTAGATGCCGTCCGTGAACTCGGCCGCCATGCCACCACCCGGGGAGTGAAGATCGCGATCGAACTCGAGCCCTTCAGGCTGTCGCTCGTCAACTCGATCGACACGATGCTGGGATTCCTCGCGGACGTAGGACTCCCCGAAACCGTGCGGGCCAACTGCGACATTTCGCACCTCCATCTCGTCCACACGCCGCCGGCCGAAGTTGCCCGCCTCGCCGGCCGGATTGAGCACGTCCATCTGAGCGACTGCGATGGCCGCGTGCATGGCGACCTGCCCCCGGGACGAGGCGTGACGCCGATCGCCGAGTATCTCGCCGCGATCCGCGACACCGGCTACGACGGCGTCGTCAGCATCGAACTCGAATATTCACCCGAGCCGGAACGAATCGTGGAGTGGGTGGCCGAGGCCCATGCCGAGACGGCGCGGATCATGCGTGAGACCGGCTGCCGGTGAGCCCCCTTGAGGTGACACGATGAGCATCGCCCACGCCGCAGATTCCGTACCGTATCGCCCGGGCGACTACAGCCTCGTCGGCGACGATTCGAGGCAGGCCGGTGAACGGGGTCTGGCCGAGCCCGACTGGTATCAGACGCCCGCGCCGCGGGAACTGATGGGGAACTGATGCGCGAACGGCTCGAGCGGTCCGACGGCCCGGCTCTCCGCGACACCGCCATCTGGTTTGGCCTGCTACGCCCGTTCCTCGACCACGGGATTGGTGAGGCTGCCGATCTTCGCAATCTCGATCGTCACCGAGTCGCCGGCCTTCAGAAACACCGGCGGCTTGCGGGCGAAGCCGACGCCGTGCGGGGTGCCGGTGAGGATCACCGTGCCGGGCCGCAGGATCATGCTTGCCGACATGAATTCGATGATCGCCGGCACGTCGAAGATCATGTCGTCGGTGTTCCAGTCCTGCATCACCTCGCCATTCAGAATGGTGCGGATCGCGAGTGCGTTGGGATCGGGAATCTCGTCGGTGGTGACGATCGCCGGCCCCAGCGGACAGAACGTGGCGAACGTCTTGCCGCGGCACCACTGGCCGCCGCCGCCATTCCGCTGCCAGTCGCGGGCCGACACGTCGTTGGCACAGGTGTAGCCGAGCACGTGCCCGAGGGCGTCGGCCCGGCTGACGTTGTGGCAGGTCTTTCCGATGACGACGGCCAGTTCACACTCGTAGTCGACCTCGTCGCTTCGCAGTTTCCGCGGCAGCACGATCGGATCGCCGGGGTTCTGTACGGTGCCCGAGTTCTTGAGGAAGAGCACGGGGTAGGCCGGCGGGGCGGCATTGCTCTCGGCGGCGTGAGCCTTGTAGTTGAGGCCGATGCAGAGAATGTCACGTGGCTCGAGCGGCGCAAGCAATTTGTCGACCGTCGCCACGGTTCCGGTGTCGTGGAGCGGGCCGAACAGGTCGGCGGGCCCGCCCCCGGCGGCTGTCAGGAGCGTCACGCGGTCGTCGGCGTGGAGGCATCCCAGGTGAGTCGCACCGGCAGATTCGAAGCGGACGATCTTCATGGGGTTCTCCGTAAGAAAAAAGTGTGGCAGGCCGCGATAGTACCAGCGGAGCGGCTGGAAGGGGCCCAGCGGACGATGTTCTTGATTTCCGTCTGGGTATCAAGTCCCGCGCCGATGACATGCGGCTTCAACACCCCCCCGAGTGCCCGTGCGGGATGCGTCCTGCAGACCAGCCCTCGCGTACCAAGCCCCCACGAGAGGCCCGCCGTTCTCAACTGAAATCCCTGCCAGTCCGCACATGTTTCAAGCACACCCCGCATGGGTTGCACCCCGGCAGCGCATCTTCAATTCACGATGTTTCTCAACGGTTGACCCAACACCGCCCGCCGGCAGGCATCCGTGCCCTTCACCCGCATGTCCATGAGGCCTTCCTCTGAATAAAAGGCCGCGTGTGGATTGATGATCAGCCGCTCGAAGGCGGGATGATTGCGGTCCCGCCAGGCGGCGAGCAGCGGGTCTGCGGAGGCGGGCGGTTCCTGTGGCAGGACGTCGATGCCGGCTCCGGCAAGTTGGCCCGAGGCGAGGGCCGGGGCAATCGCGGCCGTGTCGACGACTCCACCACGGGCGGTGTTCACGAGGAATGCCCCCCGGGGGAGCAGTTCAAGCGTCTTGGCGTTGACGAGCGATCTCGTTTCGTCGGTGAGCGGGCAGTGGAGGCTGAGCACGAAGGCCTGCCGAAAGAGCGCCTCGATCGACTCGACCCGCCTGATGCCGAGGGCCTTGTCGAAGCCGTCCTGGCGATAGGGATCGTAGAAGGCGACATCCATGCCGACCGCCTTGGCACGCAGGGCGGTGGCGATGCCGATGCGGCCCAGGCCGACGATCGCGAACGTGCGGCCCCGCAGCCGGTGGATCGGCGCAAACACGTGATACATCCATGGATCAGGCCGATCGCGGAGTCGGGTATTGAACTGCTGGATACCGCGGGCGAGGGCCAGCATCATGCCGATCGCCGAGTCGGCCACCTCTTCGGTGCCGTAGTCGGGCACGTTGGCCACGGCGATGCCGCGCTCGCGGGCGAAGGCAGCGTCGACGTTATCGAAGCCCACGCCGCAGCGGACGATCAGCCGGCATTCTTTCAGCCGCTCGATCGTGCGTCGCGTGAGTCTGATGTTGTGATACATCATGATCGCGGCCGCATCTTCGATCCGGCCAATGAACTCATCTTCGTGGTGGGCGTCGAAGGCCTCGACCGTTGCCAGGCCGGCCAGGGCCTCTCGCTCGGTCGCGAGGTCGTCATTGATGAAGTCGGTGATCACGATTTTGTGCATGCGATGCGTTCCGTGTGGTGGGTCTCGCTGTGGGGTAGTTCTTGCTCGGCTACCGGCGTCATCGTACCCAGATGCCTTGGCCGATGTGCCCGCGTGGCCCGGTCGCGCTGCCGTCGCATCGTCGCCTTCGGGCTGGCCTGCTCATGAGGGGCAAGGTCGCGAGGGGTGTTCAAGCCGGGGTCTTGTATTGGGAAGGCGCATACAAGCCCGGAGCGTGAGCGATGGGATCGGCGCGACGTTCGACGTGACGCCATGTGTGGCATCCGATCCCCCGGCTCACGCCGAGGGCTTGTATGGCATGTCCACACCACGGCGAACCCCCTAAAAAACTGCTAGATGACCCCGTATTCTTGAGAAATTGACACAATGCAGCACTGGTGTATAAAAATATAGAACTTCAAAGCGAAGGTGTGGCAGTCGATTGGACGACGTTTGATCAGGCACGTATTCAGCGCATTCCGTCTGGTGGTTGAACGATGGCATCGTGGTCTTCTTGCTGGCGAAAGTCTGCGGAAAACCGCAGCCGCGGTTGGCTGCACCGGAGTCCGCCGGCCATCGGCGTGGCCATTCCCGCGGCCATCTGTCAAACGTTGATCCTGACGCTGTCCTGCTGTGCCACCACGGTCGCAGCCGTTGACGGTGTTGCGTTTTTCGAATCACGGATCCGGCCGGTGCTCGTCGAACGCTGTCACGAATGCCACGCCGGCGATGCGGCGGAAGGGGGCCTTCGGCTCGACTCCCGCGCGGGGTTCGACGCGGGCGGCACGAGTGGCAGTCTCGTCGACCTGCAGCAGCCCGTCGGCAGCCTGCTCCTGAGGCTGATACGCCACGAGGTCAAAGACCGGGAGATGCCGCAGGGGGCCGACAAGCTGCCCGACGCGGTGATCGCCGACTTCCAAAAGTGGATCGAGAACGGCCTGCCCGGCCTGCCTGACACGCCGCCGACACCGCAGGCGGCCAGCAGCGAGGCATGGGCGGCGAAGCTCGCCGCGCGGCGGACGCACTGGGCATGGCAGCCGGTCGCCACGGTTTCTGTGCCGGAGGTGCCGCTCCCGCCCGACTCGCCCCACCGAGCGTGGCTCGCACACCCCATCGATCGCTTCCTGCTCGAAAAAATAGTCGCCCGCGGACTTGAGCCTGCGCCGCCGGCCGACCGCCCCACGCTCATCCGTCGACTGAAGATCGCGCTCGTCGGCCTGCCGCCCACGCCCGAGGAGGTGGCGGCGTTTGTGAACGATTCCGCCCCCGATGCGTATTCCAGTCTCGTGGACGAGCTGTTGCAGACCCCGGCGTTCGGTGAGCACTGGGCCGAATACTGGCTCGACATGATGCGGTTTGGCGAGACCGGCGGCTATGTCCGTGACTATCCAATCCCCGACGCCTGGCGGTATCGCGATTACGTCATCCGGGCGCTCAACGCCGATGTGCCCTACGACCGCTTACTTGCCGAGCATCTGGCCGGCGATCTGCTGCCGCCGCGGCACAATCCCGTGCTCCGAATCAACGAGGCCATTCTCGGCACCGGCTGCCAGCGGGTGATGGAGGTCTCCTCCACCGCCACCGACGTCGCCCTCGAAGAGGCGCAGATGATCGAGAACCAGATCGACACGTTCGGCAAGGCGTTTCAGGGGCTGACGATCGCCTGTGCCCGCTGCCACGACCATAAGTTCGACGCCATCTCGACGCGGGATTACTACGGACTCTTCGGGATTCTCGCCAGCTCGCGGCAGACGCAGGCGATCATCGACGACGACGCGGTCAAGCAGGCCGGCGTCGCCCGCCTCGCCGCGGTCAAGGCCGACATCACAAACGCTCTGGCCCAGCAGTGGTCGGACGACATTTCCCTGTCGGCCGCGGCCCTGGCCGGCCAGCTTGTCGGCCAGCGTGCCGGCGGGCCGGACGCAGCAGAGGGGCCGGTCGGCGGTCGCCCGCAGGCCCGGATCGCAACGCTTTTAGCGCGACAGCAAGTGCCGCTCGAGGACCCGCTGTTTGCGATCTGGAAGGCACGGGCCGCGCAGGCTGCCGCTGGTGGCGGTCAAGGTGGAGCGGATGGCGACGCGGCCTTCGGAGCGGCATTCGGGGCCGCGGCGACCGAACTGCGCGGCGAGGCGGCGGCACGGGCCGGTCGCAATGCCGCGGGCTTCCGCACACTCGCCGATTTCAGCGAGCCGGATCGCGCATGGCATGCAAGCGGCGTGATCCCCGACACGCTCCACGCCACGGCAGGCGATATCGCGTTGGCCGACTCCGGCACCACGGTCGTCGACCGCTTCGTGCCGCCCGGCCTCTGTTCCGACCGGCTCTCCCGTAAGCACGGCGCGATCATCCGCTCCGATGATTTTCCACTCAACGCGAAGTTCATCAGCCTCCGCGTGGCCGGCGGTGATGCCGCCCATGTCCGCCTCATTCAGCACAACTTTCAGCAGATGGAGAATGTCGCCCATGGCTCGAAGGTGCGGCATTTCGAGTCGCGGTTTCCGACATGGGTGACCGTGCCGGTCGGCCATCAGGCCACCTGGCAGGGCGGCCGGTCGTATCTGGAGATTCTCACCAAGGACGATGTGGCCCACTTCCGTCGATCCGAAGGGGGCGGGAAGTTTTTCAACATCGCCAAGTCAGACCGCACGGGCCGTTCCTGGTTTGCGGTCGATCGGGTCGTCGCCCATGACGGCCCCAAGCCGCCGGAGGACGAACTGCAGCTGCCGCTTTTGCTTGCGGGTGGCGAGGCGGGGGCGGCCGAGTCGCCGCAGAAGATCGCCGCCCGGTGGGCCGCCGTCTGCATGGCCGCGATCGATGCCTGGCAACTCGGCAAGGCCACGACCGTGCAGGCCGACCTGCTCAACTGGCTGCTTGCAAGCGATATTCTCCGCAACGACATCCAGGAACTGGGCGACTCGATTCCGCTGCTCGTCAACGAATATCGGCAGATCAACGAGGGCATTCCGAAATTCCGCCGGGCGGCCACGATGGCCTCCGAGGGCCCGGGCTTCGATGCGGCTGTGCAGAAGCGGGGCCAGCCGTCGCAGCCCGGTGATACCGCCCCCCGCCGGTATCTCGAGGTGCTCGATCGCGACATGAGCCATCCCGGCGACATGCCTGCCCGGCTGCTGCTCGCCGCCCGGATCGCCTCGGCCGACAACCCACTCACTGCCCGCGTGCTGGTCAATCGCGTCTGGAGCTGGCTCTTCGGCCGCGGCATCGTCGCCACCGTCGACAACTTCGGCGCCACCGGCGAGCAGCCGAGCCATCCGGAACTGCTCGATCATCTGGCTATGAGGTTCGTCGCGGAGGGCTGGTCGGTGAAACAGCTGATCCGCGAGATCGTCGGTACACAGGCCTACCAGAGCGTGAGCGTGCCGCCGCCCGGCGCCCTCGAGAAAGATCCTGCCAATCGCCTGCTTAGCCACATGCCTCTGCAGCGGCTGCGGGCCGAGACCGTTCGCGACTGCCTGCTCTTTGTCTCGGGCCAGCTCGACCGAGCGCTCGAAGGCTACACGGGCCCAGCGGATCTCGGCGGGGGGGGTGGCCCGGCGAATCAGCGCCGGGGCATCTATCAATATCGCAAGCGGGAGGCGCAGGACCACATGATGGTGATGTTCGACGCGCCCGAGGCGGCCCGCACGGTGGGCGGACGGGAAGCTACAAACGTGCCGGGGCAGTCGCTGCTCCTGCTCAATAATCCGTTCGTGCACGACCAGGCAAAGGCCTGGGCCTTGCGGTCGATCGCCTCGTCACAGGGAATGTCACTCGACCGCCGGCTCTCCCGGCTTTTCTGCGAGGCATTCGGCCGCGAGCCTAAGCCAGAGGAACTCGACGCTCTGATGGCATTTCTCGAGTCTCAGGGCGACGCCTACAAGCTCGAGGACGCGGCACTGGCGACCGACCCGCGGCTCTGGGCCGACATCTGCCACGTGCTCTTCAATGCGAAGGAGTTTTTGTATGTCCGCTGACTCCCACCGCCGGTTGCTTGAGCGCCGCCGCTTTTTAGAACAGACCTCGCTCGGTTTTGGCTGGCTGGCCTTCAATGGCCTGCTGGCCGACCGGAGCTTCGCCACGGACGTGAGCCTCGTCTCGCCGCGGGCAGTCGCGAAGGCGGAGCGGGTGGTCTGGTTCTTCATGGACGGTGGTTTGTCGCACATCGACAGCTTCGACCACAAGCCGCGGCTCGTCGCGGAGGACGGCCAGCCGCTCAAGCTTCCTGGCAAGAAGGAAGACATCACCGGCCGCACTACGCCCAACATCATGCAGAGCCCGTGGAAGTTCCGGCCGCACGGCACGTGCGGCAAGATGGTGAGCGACCTGTTTCCGCACATCGGCAGCCGCGCCGACGACATCGCCTTTCTCCACGCGGTGACGGGCCCCTCGCCCGACCACGAGACCGCCATCGGCTTCCTGCACTCGGGCTCGCTCCTGCAGGGGTTTCCCAGCGTCGGGGCCTGGGCCAACTACGGCCTCGGTAGTGATGCCGCCAGCCTGCCGGGCTTCGTGGTGATGGGCTCGCGGAAGCGGCAGTGCCGCACCAACGGCTTCCTGCCGCCGTCGTTCCAGGCGTCGCAGTTCTTCGGCAGCGGCGCGGAGCCGCTGCCCGACCTCACGCCCCGCGAGGCCGCCCGGCAACTGCAAGACAACAAGCTGCGTGCCGTCCGCCAACTCGACGGGCTCTTTCTCGGTGCCACGCACGACGATTCGATCATCGAGACCGCGATCGCCAACCACGCGAAGGCCCATGCCATGCAGGACTCGGTGCCCGTGGCGGCGGATCTCAAGGACGAGTCGGCGGCCACGCTTGCCGCCTACGGCATCGGCGGCAGCGACAAGCAGACGGAATCGTTTGGACGCTACTGCCTCACGGCACGGCGGCTCCTCGAACGCGGCGTCCGGTTCATCGAGATCGTGAAAGACGGCTGGGACCAGCACGACAAGCTCGAAAAGGATCACGCCCGCCATGCCCTCACCGTGGACCAGCCGATCGGCGCTTTTCTGGCCGACCTGAAGGCCCGTGGGATGCTCGACTCCACGCTCGTCGTCTTCGCGACCGAGTTTGGCCGCACGCCCAACACCGAACTCTACGGCAGCCAGCCGGGCCGCGACCACCATCCCTGGGGCTTTACGATCTGGATGGCCGGCGGCGGCGTGAAGGGGGGCACGAGCCATGGCAGCCTCGACGACTACGGCTATTTTCCGGTCGAGGGAGCGGTCGATATCCACGACATCCATGCCACCGTGCTCCACCTCATGGGCATCGATCACAAGCAGCTTACCTACCGTCATTCCGGCCGCGACTTTCGGCTCACCGACGTCCACGGAAGGGTCATCATGCCGGTCGTCGCCTGACATTTCGTATCAACACTGTTCCTTTCATCACAGTTCATCTCATCACTTCCCAAGGCATCGATTCTCCACCCATGAAAAGCTCCCGTCGCCGCTCCACATCTACCGCTCGGTCATCCGTCAAGCCGGCCGTCCCGTCGGCCGGTCGGCCCGTGGTCGTCCGCGACTCGGGCCACCAGACGCCCGCCCTCGACCGGGCGCTCGCCGTGCTCGAATTCGTCAGCGCCCACCCGGAGGGCGTCACGCGGCAGGAGATCAAGGAGGGGCTCGGCTTCACGACGAACCTCGTCTTCCGGCTCGCAAGGGCGCTGGTGGCCCATGGCTACGTTGAGATCCAGGAACCGGGCCGTCGGCTCGTGCTGACCCGCAAGATGCTGGCGATGTCGCAGCCCAAGCGCGATGAGCGGAGCCTCGTGCAGATGGCCCATGAGCCGATGCGGTGGCTGCGGGATTTCACCGGGGAATCGGCCCACGTGGGTGTTCGCGTGGAGCAGAACTGTCTTGTGCTCGACCGTGTGATCGGCACGCAGCCCTATAAGTGCTACGTCGAGGCCGGCACGATGGGGCCGCTCCATGCCGCCGCCCCGGGCAAGGTGATGCTCGCTTGGCTACCGCAGAAGGAGCTCGACGAGTTTCTGGCGGACTATTCCTTCCGGGCCCTGACAGCCACGACGATCGCATCGCGTCGCGGCTTCGCCGACCACCTGCGGCTCGTGCGGCAGCGGGGCTACGCGATGGATCTCGGCGAGACGATGGAAGGCCACCACTGCCTCGGCGCTCCGATCTTCGATGCGAATGAAATGCCGATCGCGTCGCTCTGGATCACGGCGCCCACGCCGCGGCTCAGTGAGGCCGAAGGCGAGCGGCTCGCGCCGGCCGTGATCCGCGCTGCCCAGATGGTGACGGAGGTCCTGCAGTGAATTGCAGCAGGATCCGGCAACGCGTGTTGGTGTGGGCAGCGGCGCTGGCCGTGTGCCCGACCCACTCGCTTTCTGGTCAGCCTGCAGAGCAGACCCCCGAGTCTGCCATCTCCGGGGTGTCTGCCACGCATGTGTCTGCACTCCTTGAATCCTCCTGTGTCGACTGCCACGACGCCGACACCGCCTCTGGGCAACTCGCGATCCCCGCGGTCGGCACCGACCTCTCCGATGCGAGCGTCCGCGAGAGGTTCGCCCTCATGCACGACCGCGTGGCGAAGGGGCAGATGCCGCCCGATGCCGGCGACCTGCCGAAAGAGAGACGGGCGGCACTCCTTGCGGCACTGTCGGCGTTCGTTGAGCAGGCCGATCGTGCCGACGTTACGGCCAACGGTCGCGTGCCGCTCCGCCGGCTCAACCGCCACGAATATGAGCATACACTTCGCGACATTCTCCAGTTGCCGAATCTCGACATCGGCGACCGGCTGCCGGAAGACCGCACTCGCGACGGCTTCAACAAGTCGGCCGAGGGCCTCGACTTCTCGCGGATCCAGCTCGAGGCGGCGCTCGACGCCGCAGAGGCCGCTCTCCGCGCGGCGGTCGCCGATGGCGTGGCACCGCAGCCGCCCGACACGTTTACGGCGATCTCGAAGAACCTCTTCGCGGGCGAGGCCTATGGGGAGCCGCAGGCAAAGTTCTTTGCCAAGGATTCGCAGAAGATCGACAAGCCGGAGGCCGACGACGCCGAGGTCGAGTGCGCGATCTTCCGCTCCGCCTACTGGCCGTATCACGGTTACCCGAGCGGCTTCGTGGCAAAGCGGAGCGGCATCTACCGCGTGCGGTTCAAGGCCCGTGCCGTGCACCAGATGGAAGACTTCACGCTCGTGCCGGCGCCGCAGCCGGTGCCGATGACCTTTCGGGCCCGCGTGCCCTCCGGCCCCGACGTCTCTGGCGATGTGCGGGCCGTGGGCGGGCTCTTTGATATTGTGCCAGAGGGTGGCGAGCACGAGACGACCGTGCTCCTGAAGAAAGGCCAGACCATCGAATACAGTCTGCTGGGGCTTGCCGTGCCGCTGGCACGGAACGTCAACGGCGGCGGGCCTAGCTATCGCTTCCCGCCGCTGCCGCCGGGCGGCCATCCGGGCATCGCCTTCAAGTCGCTCGAGATCACCGGCCCGCTGCCGCCCGATACCTGGCCCCCCGCATCCCACCGGGTGCTCTTCGGCGATCTGCCCTTTCGTGCAGCCCCCGCGGGAGCATTCCCAGCCGTCGAGGTGCTCTCCAGCGATCCAGCGGTCGACGCCCGGCGGCTCTTTCGCCGGTTTGCCGCGGCAGTGCTCGCGAAGCCGTTGCCCGCTGAAGACATCGCGGCCTACGAAGACCTGATCGTCACCTCGCTATACAGCGGCACCGGGTTTACTGCCGCGATGCTCGCCGGATATCGGGCGCTGCTCTGCAGCCCGGAGTTTCTCTATCTCGAAGACCCCCGCGGCCCCGCCAGCTCCGGCGGCAGTGGCGATCTCGTGCCGCTGGCCCAGCGGCTCTCCTATTTCCTCTGGGACACGCGTCCCGATGCGGACCTGCTCGCCAAGGCCACTCGTGGCGATCTCGGCCGCCCTGAGGTGCTCCGCGCGGAGGTCGACCGGCTCATCGACGATCCGAGGTTCTCGCGGTTCATGAAGAACTTCACCGACTATTGGCTCGACCTGCGAAACCTTCGCCGCGACGAGCCCGATATCCGGCTTTATCCCGAATACCGCTTCGACGACTATCTGGTTGAGAGCATGGGGATGGAGACCCGTGCGTTCGTCACGGCGATGATCCGCGAGAACATGCCGGCGGCGGTGATCGTCGACAGTGATTTTCTCTTCGCCAACGATAGGCTCGCGGGGCACTACGGTCTCCAGCCGCTCTCAGGTCACGCCGTGCGCAAGGTGCCCGTGCCGCCCGGCAGCCCGCTCGGCGGCCTCCTCACGCAGGCCGCGATCCAGAAGGTGACGGCCAACGGCACGAACACATCGCCGGTGATCCGCGGCGCGTGGGTGATGACCCGGCTGCTCGGCCAGCCGCCGCCGAAGCCGCCCGAGAGCGTGCCGGCGGTCGAGCCCGATATCCGCGGTGCGAAGACGATCCGCGAACTGCTCGCGCTCCACACGAAGGACGCCTCGTGTGCCTCATGCCACAAGCTCTTCGATCCGGTCGGCTTCGCGCTGGAAAACTTCGACATCTGCGGCGGTTGGCGGGACCGGTATCGCGGGCTCGAAGAAGGAGAGCCGGTCACCGGTATCGACCGTGCCGGCCACGATTTTTCCTATCGGCTCGCGCATCCGGTCGATCCGCGGGGCAGCCTGCCCGACGGGCGAACGTTTTCCGACATCACGTCGCTGAAGGCGTTGCTCGTCGACTCGCCGCGGCAGTTGGCCAGCAATCTCCTCCACCAGTTCACGGCCTACGCCACCGGCGGACCGGTGCGGTTTTCCGACCGCCGCGACATCGAGGCGATCCTCGATGGCTGCGAGGCCGATGGCTACCGCGTCCGCGATCTCGTGCAAGGGTTTGTAGCCAGCGGCATCTTCCGCGGAAGGGAAGGGGAGCAGCGATGATGGATCCTCAGCAACGAGTCAGCGAGGCTCACATGCCTGGCAGGCACGGGGTCTCCCGCCGAGCGCTCCTGCGAGGGGCCGGCGTCGCGGTCGCCCTACCGATGCTCGAGGCGCTCTTGCCCGCACGTGCGGCACAGGCCGCCCTCGACTCGCCGCCGCAGCGGGCGATCCTGATCTCGAACAACCTCGGCGTGCTGCCGAAGCCGTTTTTTCCTGTCGCTCCCGGCCGTGACTATCAGCTTTCGCCGTATCTTGAAACGCTCGCCGCACACCGGGCCGATTTCACGGTGATCAGCGGCCTCTCGCATCCGAATGTCCGCGGCGGCCACTCGACCGAGAATTGTTTTCTCACAGCCGCCCGCAACCCGACGGCCAGCGGCTTTCGCAACACGATCTCGCTCGACCAGTTCGCCGCCGAGCGGATCGGTCACCTCACGCGATTCCCCACGCTGAACCTCGGCGTCAACATCGACAAGGGCAACCGCAGTCTCGCCTGGACCCGCGACGGCGTGCTCATCCCCGCCGAGGACAAGCCCTCGCGGCTCTATGAAAAAATGTTCGTGGGTGGCTCGCCGGCGGAGGTGGCCGCACAGTTGGAACGGCTGAAGGAGCGGGGCAGCATCCTCGACGTGCTCGACGACGACGCCCGCCGGCTCTCGCGGCGGATCGGCGTCTCCGACCGCCGCCGGCTCGAACAGTATTTCACGTCGATCCGCGAACTCGAGGAGCGGCTGCAGGAGGCGGGCGCCTGGGAGCAGCGTCCCAAGCCGTCGGCCCCGGCCGCGGCGCCGGATGACGTGACCGACCGGGCGTATTTCTTCAAGGGCTTCGAGGCGATGCTGACAATGGCCCGCCTGGCGATCGAGAGCGATTCGACGCGGGTCGTAACGCTGATGGTCGATGCCTTCGCCACACCCGCCTTCAAGCTCGACGACACCGAGACCACGACTGATGGCTATCACAACCTCTCGCACCACGGGCAGTCGGCCGAGAAGGTCCGCCAGCTCGAAGAGGCCGATCGGCGGCAGATGGAACTGCTCGGCGGGCTGTTCACGGCGCTCGGGGAGCGACGGGAGGGGGGGCGGCGGCTGCTCGACAGTACGATGGTGCTTTATGGCAGCAACATGGGCGACGCCAACACCCACGACAACACGAACCTGCCGATCCTGCTCGCCGGGGGCGGCTTCCGCCACGGCTCGCACCTGGCCTTCAGGCACGACGACAACACGCCGCTTTCGAACCTCTTCGTGTCGGTTTTGCAGCGGCTTGGCGTCGAGGCTGATGCCTTCGGGTCAAGCGCTGGCCCACTTGCGGGGCTGGAGTCGTGATGCCTCGTGGACAGAAGATGTTTGTCGACGTCACCCTTTTCCCGACCATAATGCATCGAGGTCGTACCGGGATCAGGCAGACGCTGGCACATTGTACGATCACTGGGTGCCCGCCGTGCGTTCCCTGAAGAAGGATCGCCATGACAGAATTTCCTCCGCCGAACCCGCACCACGCGACCAAACGTCGGATGTTCCTGGGGCTGATTCTCGCACTGTCCCTGTTGACAGGGTGCGCATTGTGGTGGTTCGGAAGGAGCAGCGAGGATCCGCGCATCATGGAGATTCGGACGCTGCAGCGTGAGTTGGCCGCCAAGTATCCTCCGGGTCAGGCGATCAGCGGGCCCGAGGACGCGGCGGCACGGGTCGCGGCGATTGGGCAGGTGATGGCGAAGGTGCAGCAGCTGCCACCGGAGCTTCGCCCGCAGGCCATGCGCGTCGGTCAGGACACGTTTCGGAAAATAATCGACGGCAAGGTGTCGACATACTTCTCACTCCCCGCGGAGAAGCGGCAGGATTTCCTGGACCAGGAAATCAGGCAGATGGAGTTCATGCGAAAGGCATTCGAGGTGGGGCAGAAAGTGGCTGCTTTTTTGGGTGGTGGCGTGAGCAAATCGGCCGGCGGGAAACGCGGCGATGGAGTCGGGCCACGGCCGCCATTCGGCTCCCTCGGCAGTTCCGAGGAGGATCGAAACAGATTTCGAAAGCACATGATCGACAGCTCCACGCCCGAGCAGCGGGCCCGCTTTGTGGAGTACATCGGTGCGATCGAGCGGCGTCGTGGGCAGCTTGGTCTCCCAGTCATGCCTCCGCCGCCGTAGGAGCACCGCCAGCGAGAAGGTGCCAGCTGCCTATTTTCCTGCCCCGTGCAAGCCCGAAGCGCGAGCGAGGGAATCCGTATTGTTTCTGAGCTGAGCTGAGATCAGGTTCGGAGCGTCGACATCCCGCCATCGACCCTGAAGACTTGCCCCGTCACCCAGCCGCTCTCCGCCGAGAGCAGAAATCGCGCGAGTGCCGCGACGTCCGCAGGGTCGCCGATCCGCTTGAGCGGATAGCGGGCCGCGAGAGCCTCGCGCTTGTCTGGGGAGGAGAGCAGCCGCGCGGCGAGCGGTGTGTCGACGAGCGCCGGCGCGATCACATTCACCCTGACCTTCGGCGCCCATTCCGCGGCCAGTGACCGTGCCAGGCCTTCCACCGCACCCTTGGCGGCCGCAACCGACGCATGCATCGGCATGCCCTGGGCCACCGCGACCGTGCTGAACAGCACCACGCTCGCAGGGCCGCCGTCAGGGCCCTTCAGTCGCGGCTGGCAGGCCTGCAGGAACCGCACGGCACCGACGAGATTGAGTTCGAGATCCTGTCGAAAGTCGGCTGGCTGCAGGCTGCGAAACGACCGCAGTGTGATGCTGCCGGGGCAGTAGACCGCCCCGCAAATCTCCTCGGGCGGTTCCGGTAGCACGCCCTCGGGATCGGAGAAGTCGCACGGCAGATGATGGACTCCGGCAGCGGACTGCAGGCCGTCGCTCGTCCGCGAC
>Ga0247833_1004764_pt1 | contig 16444 bp, 9 predicted proteins | sample LaCruzMarch2015__7_FD_187117 | JGI IMG/M metagenome (GOLD analysis project Ga0247833, IMG submission 187117) | Freshwater microbial communities from meromictic Lake La Cruz, Castile-La Mancha, Spain - LaCruzMarch2015_8m | ecosystem: Environmental > Aquatic > Freshwater > Lake | place: Spain...
GTGTAAGATGAGAGCGCAGAAGGCGCGTGTCATCTTCTTATGATGTGACAGACTGTGAAGAAGAGGAAGCGAAGATGAACAACATTGTATTTTGTATTATTTGTTGGCACTTCGTGGGATGGAGGGGGGTCCGAGGCACCTCCCCCCCCCAAAAAGCCCCGTTTTCAGTACTATGGCGGACGGTGGCCATCGCACGACGACGTTCATCGTTCTCGGCCTTGCCGCCGTCGCATCGGCCGTGACGATCTATTACTTGACCTCGTCGCGTGACGATCGAAAGAAGAGGGGCGGCACGGCCAGCCCCGGGTCAACAAAAACAACAGCTAAGTCGTCAAGATCATCTGTGTCATCCGAACGAGACGCTGGGTCCGTCGACTCGGGCAGTACTCCGACCAAATCCAATGTCAATAGTAGTAGTGGTGGTGGGTCCTCCTCCTCCTCCTACTTCACAGCGTCTCAGACCGCAGCCACCACGAGGAGTAAGTCATCAGCCGCATCGCATCATACTGGAGAAGACGAAGAATACCGAGCATTGCATATAAAAATCGAGGATATTGATAGGGAGGGGAAGACATTATTCAAGGATAAGAAGTTTCTTGAGGCGGCTGAAAAATTTACAGAGGCACTGGATCTCATCGACGCTAAAAAGCTTGCCAATGCTACTCTCGAATTTTCATCCCCCCTCACCCCCATTAGCAGCAATGGTAGCACAAACAATAGTAGTACTACTACTAGCAAGGCATCACTCAATCGTCAAATTATCACCCTCATGAATAACCGATCGGCCATGTATGAGAAGGCGGCCCTGCCTGATCTAGCACTCTCTGACTGTGACACGGTCCTTGACCTTGATCCTGGACATGCCAAGGCCCGGACGCGTCGATTACGTATCCTTGAATCACAGAATCGACACATTGAGGCACTTGTGGAGGTATGTGCCCTACAACTCAAATTTATGAATGACAATCGGGATAAGCTCCGTCTTGGTCTAGCACCCACTGGCAGTCCACCGGTCCCACCATCAAAGATTGAGGAGTTGGTAACACTCATCCAGCCCGGGGAGATTGAGCGTGTACAAAAGGCCATGGCATTACGGGATGTGGTCGAGCGACCATTGCCCAGTACATATACCATAACACAGCTATTGAGCAGTTTCTCGGGATATAATAAATGGATGGGGGAGGCGGCAAAAGGGGGAGCTGTGTCAAAGTTTACAAGCACTTTGGATGAACTATTACTGGATGATGTGCCACGGAGGAGTTTGGTTGCATTTGCTGATCATGTAGCAACGAAGGCCACATTGTTCTTGCATAGGGGTAGACGGCTTGCGTTTGAGAAGAACTTTATTAAAGCTGTTGCAGATTTTGAGAATGCATACGCATTAATTGAGGATGTTAGTGGCAAGGACGAATCCGACCATGAGGAGGCGAAGGCCGAAATCATCAAGGCCATGGAGAAGGACGATTATGCACGACTATTGGAGTGGTCTGGGATGTGCAGTCATCTACGACACGAACTAAAGGGGGCGTTGGTATGCTACGAGCGCTGTTCGGCGTTGGAACCGGATAATACGGAACTCCTCGTGAAACGTGCAGGTGTGAAGATGGATGAGTGGGATCACGCAGGTGCCGAGAAACTCTTTACCGATGCTTTAGCACTTAATCCGACAGCGAGTGATGCATTGCTACATCGGTCGAATATGCGCATGCTCCAACAGAAGATTACCGACTCAAAGACAGACCTCGAAACCTGCATCCGACTTTATCCCAACAATTTGATGGCTCGACTACGGCTGGCTACGGTATTCATGGCACTGGAAGATATGGACGGTGCAAAACGTGTGCTTGATCAGGCCGAGGAGTACGACCCGGAATCGAGTGAAGTTCACTGCTATCGTGGTGAGCTATTCTTTGCGAAAGGAGATTTTATCAGTGCGAAGGATGAGTTTGAGAAGGCAATGAAGTGTGACCCAACGAATCCTACTCCGTACGTCAATGCTGCATTGGCCATTGTGAATATTCAACCCTCCTCCCATTTGGCCCCTCCCGATTTCCCAGGTGCGATTAAGCTGTTAGAGAAAGCGATTGACATTGATCCCATGATGCATGGTGCGTACGTCCAATTAGGACAAATGAAGCTAAGTATGGCCACTGACCTAACAAAAGCGAAGGAGGTTGTTGATTTGTATGACAAGGCGTTGGACTATTGTAGAAATCCCGAAGAAATGAAGGATATTTGTTCGATGCGAATTTTGACAGTGGCTCAGATTGATGCGGCACATACTTTGCGTATGGAAACGCTGCTGCAAATGCAGTAATTATGGACGGGCACACAAAAGGGAGGTAGGAGGATGTGTAATCCATCAAATAAGAAATACAAATACATATTGTATTTATGTAGTGCCACCTCTAGCACCATGATAGAGTTGGGTCTCGCAAGGACTATGATGTTGTGTTTTTGCGAGAACGAGACTTCTCGCGAGACTAAAGTCTCGCATGGTCTCGCAAGAATAGTCTCTGCGATACTACATTTAAGACAAATATTTAGACACTAAACTGCCTTATTTTACTCTCTTAGGCAGTAAAGCAAGCGCCTTAAAAATAGGTCTCGAATTTCTCGCGCCTTGGTCTCGCGTCTCATCTCGCAAGGTCTCCGAGCAACTCTAACCATGACTTCGCAAATGCCGCCCCCCGACTTGCATCAGCTATACGACCGTCGCCTCGCTCGGGCCCTCGAACGTGCAAAGTCGGCACGAGATAATCCCACTACCAACTTTGCACGCCAGTTTTTCGATGGTGTTAACGAATCTGACAAGGAAGTGTGGCGATCATTACCACATCGAATGTCTATTTTATCGAATGCTCTCCTGGAATCCCCCCTTCAGACCACTACCAATATAGATGAATCACGTCGTCGATTTGCAGTGGCCATCTTCGCACGGGCCCCACCGTCTTTTCTTGATGATTTTGGTGAATTGTTTAAGGTGCTTTTGAATGCCCGACAAAAGAGATGGAAGACACTGAATGACGATTCGATGGATGCTGAAAACGATAATTCCAGCGAGGATATGGGGGATAATATTGACGACGAGGTATTAAGGGACGAAAAACAATTATATGCATCCCTCTCCAACCTTCGCTGGGTCCACGTACATCTTCAAGTACCATTCCAACAGGCTTTACACACCGTGACCACAGCGGCAATGACCGATCTTGTCGCTGGTAAGTTTGAGGAAGAGGGTATTCTCGATCGTGTCCTACGTTGGAAGAATGATGTACTTGTCCCATGGACTTATGATGTCATCGGGCACGAAACATTCGAGAAAGATGACTGGCAGGCGAAGCTCGAATACTCAGCATCACAAGCCTTCGTTTCTGTGCGAATGGGTGAATTATTTGATTTAGTTGCCGAGTATCCTGAATCGTTGCCGGCCGTGCGGGAATTGAGTGTGGCACTAGAACGGACTGGACGAGTGTGGTATGCTACAACTGCATCTGAATTTCGAAAGGCTCTTGTGGCACGTCTGCTTCATCCGGGAGCAGAGACTGCGCAGATTATCGAGGTGTACATCAACACCATTAAAGTATTACGGGAAATGGACCCGAGTGGAGAGCTATTGGAAGTCGTGACTATGCCGGTACGTGACTACCTGAAGAAACGATCCGACACAATTCGATGCATCATCACGAGTTTGACCGACGAAGAGAACGGTGGCGAGCTCTATGAGGAGCTGCGGAGGCATGATGCCAAACCGTTAGAAGAGGCGGAGCTCGATTCAGATGACGATGAAGAACCTCCATCGTTTGACTGGATGCCGCCACCATCGATACTAAAACGAAGGGGTGTCATTTCTGGACAAGTTGGACGGGTAACCTCTGGCGCTCGTAGGAGTGGTGACATACTCGCGATGCTCGTTGGTATCTACGGTAGTAAGGATCTATTTGTCAACGAGTATCGGATAATGTTGGCTGACAAATTACTAAACAACTTGGAGTACAACACTGACAAGGAGGTTCACAATCTTGAACTGCTAAAGCTCCGCTTCGGAGAGTCGACGTTGCACCAGTGCGAGGTAATGGTCAAGGACATTGATGATTCAAAGAGAATACAAATGAACATTCATTCAACACTCGAATCAAAACCCAATGGGACGCCAGTCGTTGACGCCGCCATCGTTTCTCATATCTTCTGGCCGGCACTTCAACGGGAGGAGATGAAGTACCACCCCACCATCAAATCGCAGCTGGACGAATTTGGCATTGAATACGCCAAGCTAAAGAATCCACGTAGACTGGTATGGTTGCAACAGTTAGGATTAGTGGAGTTGGAAGTAGAGGTATACGAGAACGACGAAGATGGAAATCTCAAATCTCACGTAAAGGAAGTCTCATGCACCCCGGCACACGCCACCCTCCTCGCAAACTTCGAAGATAGGGAATCGTGGACATGCAGTGAATTAGCCGCTGAGACTGAGATGACAGAGGATGCAGTGCGTAAGCGAATGGGATTTTGGTTAAATCAACGCGTAGTCCAATCATCGAATACACGCAATGGAGACTTGATATACACTTTGATGTCAGTCCTAGATGCAGACGCGGCCGATCAAAGCTTCCAACACGACGACGACGATCAGGAACGCACGGTATCACTCGGTGCCCACGAGGAGGAGGAAATGAAGGTGTACGAGTCGTATATCTTTGGTATGCTGAAGAATCTTGGACAGCTCCCGCTGGATCGGATACACTCGATGCTTAAAACATTTGTGGCTGGATCGGATCATAGATATGACAAGACTCCACAGCAGCTGGCTGTATTCTTGCAGCAGCTTTGCAGAGAAGAGAAGTTGGAATTTAGCCCTGATGGTTTCTACACTCTTGTGCAGAGGAGTACTAGATGATTGTGATGTACCTCTACAAATTATAATATAGTCACTGATGATGGAGAATGAGATATCAGAGCAAAAAAACGGAGAAACTGCATATTTTGGCGCGAAGAAGTGTAAGGAATCCTCTAGTGGGAAAAAATGAAATGGGGTGAGATGAGAGGAACGAAGGCGCCGCACTCAAGTGAGAGGATGTATTTCTTCATCCATGCACAATTTCAAGCGAAGGTGATACAAACTTCCCACATTATTGTTGAGTTCAATCGTCACTATTCAAACCAACTTTAGAACATGAAAGCAGTAGCTATTCTCCTTGGTCTCGTCGCCGCGACGAATGCGGTGAAGAAGCCGACTGCCAAACCCACCACCACCGCAAAGAAACGTGTTCCGCCTACTCCACCAACTACGAAGAAGCCTAGAAGTCCTACAACGAAGAAGCCCACGGCAACGAAGAGTCCAGCAGTACCAACGACAACTGGCGGAACAACTGAAAAGATAGGCTTGGAAACAACTTCTACACCCAATACGAAGAAGCCTAAGATGCCCACAACAAAGAAGCGTAAGTGATGTATTTCCGAGTTACATTTCTTGTTCTCCTATACACCCTATAGAAATATATGTTGAGAATGATCGATCATGTTTATTTGCGTGTATGAAATTCAAATATCAACTCACATACAACTTCTTCTTCCAATCTACTCCTAATTATAAAACTAACATGCTTTGTATATATATATAATATACACAGCAGCGGTACCAACGACGAAGAAACCAGTTGATAACACAAGTGAAAAAGTAGCCTCAGGAACAACTCCAACAACGAAGAAACCAGGAACAAAAAAGCGTAAGTTTGGCTAAGATTTTTATACTTCATTCATACATTTTCATTATATAGTGTCTAACATTGTGATTGTCTTTGTTTCTGCAGCAGCAGTACCAACAACAAAGAGGCCAAAATTGCCAACAACAAAGAGGCCTGCCGAACCAGTTTGAGTGTGAAGTCCTACCTAATATCTAGATTTGTTTTGAAGACGATGTGTAAAGTTTCATCATGTCAATATTGCATTTGTAAAGGTTAATGATTGGGAATGTACAGGTTAAATTAAGATTTAAAATTACACTAGAAAAACACTTCGTAGGGTAACTTATCTTTATGATACAACGTGGCTTAAGCCTAACATAACCGCTGCACTACTTGGTAGAACTAATTCATCATTATCGTCAACTGTTATTTCATACACTCCATTTCCGAACTTATATCGCACAGTTAGTGTAACTGGTGAAACAGCATTGTTGTGTTTAAACCCACTGTTCCACTCTCCAACACCAAGACGAGTAAACAAACCATTCATCCAACGCATCCATCGATGAGTATAAGATTCATTTGTACGAGACATCATTATTTCACCAGATAATTCATAGAAACCCAGTAGCATACATTTAGTCTGTGGTGGGAGATGCAGTCGAGACTTATTGACCCAAAATTGCAGTTGCTGAACAACATCTAATGATGTTGTATTGGATGTGTTAGTTGATGTATATGTTGCTTTAAGTATGACAAGTCCATTAACTGCCTCTTCATGCTGACGTTTTATCTTGGCAATTGGATTGATTAATAACAACTGTTCATATGCATTACGCTTTGCATTCGAAGACTGTAACCATTGCTGTTCATATTCATTAAGTCTAATTCTTTTGTATATTTGTTTGTAGGGTGTATCATTACCAAACTCTTTATTTGTTGATAACATGGTTGACGTAGTGCTCATATTCATCAATTCGTCGATCGTTTCGTCAAATAAATATGATACAGTTGTAATCCAAATAACCGATCTCCAATATCCTGGCGATATGAAATTCGATATGAATATTGGAATACGGATTGATATTCCCTCTGGACGTTGATAATGTAATATCCACTTCAATCCACTCATGGGCGTGTGCTGTATCCCAATACCAAGCTTTGGCGAGATGTCACTTTCATTATTCGATATACGTCTCCGTGGTAGACGTCGACTTAGCATTGCATTCCATTTACATCCACGTACGGGACTCCATGATACCGATGCCTGTCCAGATCGATATGATGAATTAAATAATTCCTTTTGTTCTATACTGCACTCTATGGGATATTGTGTACCAATGCCAAGTTTGGTAGATAATCTTGGCAATGGTCGCCGATTGTCAGACGATGATGACGTTGTATTGAATAAGCCCCATGTTGTGAATGAAAATATACCATAATTCATAATAAAGTCGGAAGTTAAACCCAATGCAAACATGGCATGGACTGTCCGTCCAGTGAAGATGGTGAGTCTACGACTGGAAGTAAAGCCATATGCCAATACTCCACCCTCGTCTTCATCACTACCACTAGTTGTATACTGATGATTGATTTTCGCTGACAAGTCTGTACCATTAAGTAGTTGTGTTGAGCTTGATAGTGATGTAATAACACTATTATGTCCTATTGATACATCTGAATTTATACTTATTTGTGGTACTGGCATGTATTGACAAGAGAGTATCCCACTTGTGGACCCGAATCCATTCTTAAGGTTGGACTGTCCACCAATACTTAGTTGAACTCTCTGTTGTTTCTCGGTTGTTGCTGTTAGTGAATGTTGTTGTTGATTGTTGCTATTGTAGTTGTTGTATGCGTGTGATGCCGTCGTTACAGTTGCAGTCTGATGTGGGGGCAGTATTGGTACAGATGCTGTCAATGAAACGTTTGTTGACGAAAGTTCAGGCCAGCCCATGACACTACTACCGAGACTACTCTTGTATATATCCATACCAAGCTCTACATTAGCGTCCAACGTCCAATCCTTCATCCGCTGCTTTAACATCCTATCCTCCAGTATGATATATAGTAAGTCTAATGCCTCAGATGGCTTATTCTCCTGATGTAGTTTACTCAGTTTACTATAAAGTGAATCTGGTGCATATCTATTATTACGTACCAGTGACACGGCATTATGACCGAAATGATCATATGCCTGGCGAAGTGATGGGTCCACAAGAGTTTCATCTGTTGGTGGTGGGAGTTAGAGTAGTTAGTATGGCGTGTATTTGTGATGATCAAAACAAATATATATATATACATAAGGCAACAAGAGAAAAGCACAGGTGTTGAAATATATAAATCATGGTCTCAACTGGAAAAAATGAATCATGCAAGCTGCATAATGTAAATGTAACTGAAAAACACAACGTGCTGACTCACATGCATAGTAAAGTTCGATGAATAATTCTTGTGCAGTATCCCGTTGCTTCCCCGGAGGATGCTTATCTGGATGGAACAATCGTGATAATCTTTTGTACGACTCACGTATTCGATCATCACTTACTGCTGCACTGCTTTGCTGTTGTTGTGGTAGATTCAAAACGGCATACGGGCTGCGTTGTTGGAGCGGCGGAGCGGTTGCCATTGGATAATATTGCCCATAGACAGAGACGCTAGGCGGGAACACGGTGGGGATTCTCCCATTTTTTGTCGTCCAGCATGCCAGCTAGTAATAACGATGTCTCCATCATATTCAATAATGCATCCACATCTACTACTGCAATGTCCATCTTCTTTGGCACGATACTATTCGCTACCACGAGTCTGGTCGCGCGCTTATGGCTCACGGGTCTGTGGAGATGGAGGAATAGCGTTTATAATTCATCACGGCAGCAGCAGCAGCAGCCGGCATCACTAGATATCACGTCTCTCTCGTGTATATATGGCGTGCTGTACTACTTTTCGACCCTTGGTTTGATATTGCTATACAGTTATATTTGTGAACATCATCCACCCAACCATCATGGCGAGAAAATAAAAAATGGTGTTAGTAATCGAGATGAATTCTACTTTTGGATTATATTGCTTGTCGTGGTTGCTGGAGGACAGACGGTGCAACGCAATGTTGATATTGTAAAGAAGATGAAGCATCATCAACAGCAACAACGAAACGAGGAGAACGATGACAATAATAATGATGATAATTATTCAAATCATCCCAATCATCAATTGACTCAGCAGCAGCAGCAGCAGCAGCAGCAGCAACAACAACAACAACAAATATGGCGTGATGAAACACCCTCTCCTCCTTCATCGTCATCAACAATAGCGATATCGGTGGACGAAAATCAAGGGATATTAAATCATTGTCAAATACAAGAGGGTAAGGGTGGGATACTAATTATATTTTTACTCTATCAATATTATTACTATACACACAACAACAACAACAATGCCAATGACATGTATAACATTATGAATACGGCCTACCTATGGTTGTTGGGATATATGAACTTTACATACTATTATTACAAAACTAATAATCATGCACTATCACAATTACTACGAATGGTATGGCAACTCAATTTTCTTGTTCTATTTACCTGTTTGACACATGGCACTTCATATTTATTGTACTACATGTGCCCATTACATACATATTACTTTGTTATGATATATTTGGTATTATATATTGGAAAAGGTAATAACTATATCAAAAAACAAGATTGGATCGTGCGTATGAAATTAGGCATGTTGTCTATTTTTATTTATCTTGTTTGGGATATGGATTTTGGTTTATTTGACATGTTGCATTCAATATTATTTTCATTTACATCATCATCCAACAATAATGAATCAATACTACTGCCTGATAATGATATTATTTCTTCTCCCATGAGCGTCAAATGGGAATGGTATCTTCGTACACATCGTGATCATTGGAGTACACTCCTTGGGATGATATTTGCACTCAATATACCCATCATAACGTTAGGTTGTCAAAAGTTAGAAGTTAGCAGTAGTCAGTGGATGGGCAAATTGGCTGTGATGGCTGGTATGATAATTACGCTATTCTTTTGGTCACCATGGTCCAAGGAACAGTATAATTTAATCAACCCTTACGTTGGTTGGTTACCATTACTATTATACATTTATTTACGTAATATTACACCCCAAATGCGATCCTATTCTCTAGAATTGTTGTACAATATTGGCGAAATAACAATGGAGACGTATATTATGCATCATCATATATGGCTATCAAGTAATTCAAAAACAATATTAGTCTTGATTAAAGGATGGCCACGTATCAATCTAGTATTGGTTACTGCTATATTTATTTATCTATCTCATCAATTACATCTCATCAATTACACACTTCGTGATATACTATTACCAAATAACAATCGTAAAGTATGCATCAAATCGTTGCTTGGTTTATCAGTTACGATTGCTGGGTTTTATTGTACAGCGTACATACTAGAAGGGATGGACATGATTTGTTTGCCCATCGTGGGTGTAGTATCAATAGTATGTGGCTTACTCCTTTATCAGACTGTTATGGATTTAAGTTGGACTGCATATCGGAAAGAAGTGGTACAAAAGGAGAGAAAGTCAGCCCTTAATGGTGATTTTGAAGATGACTATACTGTCACTTCCCAATCAGAGAGAGCTGACTACTCTACTACCGACCAGGAAAGCGGTACAGACGAAACAGTCTATTCCAAATTTTATCCTCCTTTGATAGGAGCATTGGTCCTTGTTTTACTAGGGTTGACTTGGAATGGACTTGCTATCACTGGAGGTAGTGCAATCGGCCCACTTCCTGCAAGATGTGAAATATTTGTCAACGATGGGATGTGGATTCAAATTGATGGCTGTGACGAGTCTAGTCATTCCATGGCATATCAAACCTATGGCATGACATCATATGATAGACGCTGCGTTCCAGCCGAAAACTCTTACATTTGGGCATGGAAGGACCAACCACCAAATACTCACTGTCGATTTGGTCATAGAGATGAAGAACAAATGAAACATATTCTCAATCAACGAGAGGTAGTATTTATTGGTGATTCAATGACACGATATGTTTATCACGCAACGATGCGATTACTGAATATTAAAGATTCAGGTGCATTTGATGCAACCGGTCCGAAGCATGCAGATATTAGCAATACACTTTGGGGTACAAGTCCAATCAACTTTAAATGGGCACCTCTTGCTGTTGATCAATTTACTATTCTCAAGGAAATTAACAATCGACTAACATCAACAACACAGGAAGGCGGTGTCGGTGTCCAACAACAACCTGATTTAATTGTTCTTGGTGGTGGGGCATGGGATTTACTCCATCTTTATGCCACGAATGAAGACCGTCAATCTCATGCTACTACATTGACTAGTCTGGGATTTGAAATGCGACGGGCACGAGAACTAGGGATTGCAATCGTTTGGTTAATACCCACAACAATTAATACACGTGCTTTGAATACTGACGAAAAACGTGATCATATGCGTGAGGAGGATATGGAATCGATACGATGGGTGTATGCCAATAGTGGAGTTTTGTCATCGGCTACATTCATCATTGATGGACCAGCATTTACTACCTCTAGAGTATCGGAAAGTTATGATGGTGTACATTACCCAATACAGGTTTATTCCGCTGGAGCACAGATTTTATTTAACGCCATAGACTGGTTGCTGCCGCCTGGAATTGTCGAGCCTGTGACGATGCCTCCGAGAATAGGGAGCATGGCTAATCCAATTCTCGGAATTATTATGCTCATCTTGGTAACAATTGGCTTAGTTGGATGCGATGGATTTCTAGGGTTCTCATATCTTGCTTCCATCTTTGTCAAGGGTGTAATGCCCTATCATTTATACGGAGAGGCGATCCCAACTTCAAGCAATGGTACAGGTTTCATTAAGCGCTATCGAGAGAATAATTCAATGAGCAACGAGGAAGTAACTGAGTTGATAGGATTGTCCCGAAATGAGTTAGAGTAAAATGTCCATATCAACTTTATTAAAACGCTCGTTGTTGACGTTCATTGTTATGTCAATTTACATTAGGTCTACAAGTTTAAATAAAGACTTCAACATGACATGGGTGTTTGATTAAATTGATAGGTACAATTAAACCATAGAACATACAATCACTCCTAAACTTTCTGTACATACACCTCTTGTTGACGTAGTTAGTAGACATTTATTTCCCCTCAAGAAGTTGTAACTTTTGTCGCAAAAGCTGCATCATTCGTGTGTCATTAGTGAATTCAAATTCCTTTGCCTGTTCCAACATGAGACCCAACGTTTCATACACACCAATTTTAGATCCTGGGATGTTGAATATGCTCAGACGATTCTGCTTGATAAAGTTGTAAACAACCATCGGATCCTTGTTACCGATTGCTAAGATTACAGCCAAGGTAAGCATGGATTTGATTGGATTACCTGCGTTTCCATCTGCAAATGACAAGGCAGTAATCAAGGTACGAAGAACCTCATTATCGGATTTGTTTTCACCTGGACAGAGTTTTCTCGCGAATGCCATATCCAACGTGTTATTGATTCTGGCCGCTTCGAGGAAGGCTAGTATGGACATTGAAAAAGGAATGGGAGGTGGGAATAAGATATTAAGATTCAACTGTTGATCCGAAGCAAACACATCCGTATTTTCATTGCCATTGAATGGCCCGGGACTGGTACAGTGGACCAATACTAATTCAGTACTCAGAATTTCTGGTGACCAAGGTTCCTGATCACTTCCAAACTTCACAACCATCCTTCCAGATTCAGAATTCTTAGTAATATTAGTTACTCGTCCACGTCGGATGCAATTCTTCACTTGTCGCATGTACTGGAGTTCATCTTTCCCAACCAAGGGGAAACGAAACTTGGTGGGTACAATATTCGTATCTAATCGAGCAAATATTCCTTTGCGTTCTAATGACAAAGCCGCCTCATTCTCATCCATCCGACTTCGTAATAAGGCCTCGGGCCATGACCATGGACTGCCCGATCCTGAACGTAGCATCATCCATACGTCATTTGGGATAATCCATGAAATCTGGTCTGGTTGGACATTCATGTCACGTTGGAGGTATACCAACGTATCCATGGCAGTCTTACCACATCCTAGAACAACAAAGTGTTTTTTTACATTCTTGGAATAATCGATAAGAGTAACCTTTTCCTCAAAGATTTGGTTTGGTGTGAGTATGGTAATTCCATCATCCACATGAAAGTTGACAGGGTTCGTGCTTGGTACAATACATTCTCCAAGAATTCCGTTTACTACTTTCTTCTTGACCTGTACTGAATACTTCATCGATCCATCAAGGTTGGAGAAGGAATGTAGATAATTGTCGTCGACCGTATTAGTACTCTCTTCTAAGAACTGATATTCGCAATTGGGATAGTACTGTATCTTTCCAGCATCCACCTTATCTTGAATATAAGTGGCATAATGATGTAGGATTTCATTTTTGCTTGCACGATGATTCCAGGGCAATGTGAATTTTCTGAGTAAGAGTTTGGCCCAATTCCCCTCAAGTTGACGCGATGCCACGCCATAGAGTAACGATGGTTGATGTAGATGCACGTACCCATAGGCATGGACCCAATGTCCACCTGGGATTGGATTCTTATCGACAAGTACAATGGTTGTCGTGGGGAGATGGGTAAGTAAAGTATCGATGAATGCAATTGATGCAGCTCCAGCGCCGACAACTAAGTAGTCGCAGACAAGCAGTTTCGTTGTTATTGCATTCATATTTCACGAAGAATTCGGCGTCGTCGGCAAATTGATGAGCAGCAATAGTATCGCGGGTGGTGAGATTCCTTTCCGCCGCGATCTCTGCATGCGATGCCTGCATGCGCATGCAAAATTTTGCAATACCATACTTCCCATTCTACGTAAGTATCTGAAAAAATTGGGGGGGGCGGGGGTAATTAACCCTAACCCAGCCTCGTACACCATGATCTTCGATCAATGGCTTGAAGCATGTAGCTCTGATAATGACGTCCAGTCGTCCATGAATGATGGCAGTGGCGGTGGCAGTAATGGCGATGATGCAATCGCTATGCGTCTCAGGAAGGAGGCTCGTTCTCACTTCGAATCTCTTCCATCGTCAGCATCCAAAAAATCTTCGTCGACGACAACAAAAGATTCATCTTCCTCCTCTGCTACACTTCCTGCTACTGCATCGTCGTCGTCGTCATCATCGAAGGCATCGACGATTGAACAAGATCTAGCCAAGGCGTCATCAGGCACGCCCAATGGAGCATTAGCACTCCTCGTTTCAACCTTGGGGCCTGCACTTGCAGAAAATCCTACTCCTGTGGTAAAGGTCCGTGCGCTACATTGTCTCATGGGGGCATTAGAGGGGAGTGCTGATTTGACACATGGTGTACGACAGGCCGTGGGGCGTTTCCTCGTGGAACTCTGCCGTCCTGTTGGATGTGTTGTACAACCTGACAATACTGCTGTTGACTCTGTCGATTTGTTGGACCATGAAATGAAGTATGTGGATGCGGCAGATTTAACATCGGAACAAGTTACCCAAAAATTACAATCCATGTCGTCTTACAAACATTCATCGCCAGAATCAACAACATCTCACCACAATGAACATGTACGAGATGCCGCAATTACATGTCTTACTGCATTACTTCAATCCAATTTGGAATTATTTCCCACACAGCAGTCACAACAGACATCATCATCATCATCATCATCATCGGATTCCTTCACCAAGCAACAGCAATCATCATCATCAACACCTGTAATGAAAGCTATGGGGGTGATATATCAATCGATGGAGTTACGAATCGAATTGGCAATATTGGGAGTACGGTATCGATGTCAAGTTTCTACTACTTCTGGTGACAACAACAATAATGGGATTGGGTTACCGAATATTGATGATGGAATGTCTCATTTACCCCGTGTGAAACGTTCCCAATGCTTTAATTTGTTCAATGCGGCATTGGATGGGTTGTGTGATGATGAAAAGAAACGCATCAATCTACAATCTTCATCTCCAATTACAACATCAACCACATCACCAATTCCGCCATCTCTCTTACGTCAAATGTCTACCTATGTTTCATTGACATCGTCATGCATGTGTGGTGAAACTGATCCTCGATGTCTCGTGCAATTATTGACTTTGTTCAATATGATGCAACGTATCATGTTACCCATATTCGCTTCGTCCAATAATAGCACTGACGACGATGTCAGATTTCCATTCTTGGAATTATTCGATGCTGTTGCACCATACTATCCGATACATTTTACACCACCGAAGAATGATCCACATGGTATTACACAAGTGATATTACAAGATGCACTCCTTAATGTGCTTTGTGAAGCGGGGGCGAAGTACAATAGTCAAATGTTACACAAGTCAAAGGATCAGGAAGAAGAGACGATGATAATGCATACGGCACGAATGTTCTTGGATCGATTAGACCCACCTAAATCATCAAATTACGATCCCCCATCGAATGGTTCCAACTCGGATGATGAAGACAAGTTAGATGCTGTCAAGGATATAACTTTCTTATTTTTACCATTGCTATCAATAACAAATGAAAATGTTGAAAAGATGGATACTACTCACGACGATTCGCAGATGTATTCACCCAATGTCACACGAGTTCCACTTGATTTCTTATCTGAGCTATCGTCTGCCATGGCTCGTGTACACGAGGAGGCTGTTTCATCTGATACCAAATCTCTTGCTAGTGCCATCCGCAAGTTTTCATCATGTTTTGCAAAATCGTTAGAACCTGTCATGACGATGGAAAGCACATCAGTGGGGCTGATAACACTACCTCTCTGGGAAGCCTACGTTGTCAATAGTCTTCGCCATCTATCACCAATACTTGAATCGGCTCCTCAAGGATTAAATGGACGTGCCACGACAGCTTACTTTGCATCCTTGGCGGCGGATGGAGGTTTAATGACTCTACGTATAGTGTTGGAGGAATGCTTTCCTCGATTACTTGGTGTGCTATCAATGTTAGATGACAAAGAGAATACTCTTAATACTGGTGATACTGTCGTGCCGAATTTGTCGAAAAGAAATTCACGCGATGAAGAAAAACTGTCATCCGCAATGCGTGGTATTGCAGCATTGATATCCTCCTGTCGAGTGGCATTACAAAAGTGGCATCGAGAGGATAGCAGTAGAGTGCAGCAGGTGCTGCCTCATCCTCTATCCGCATACGCTGCTACAACTGTACGCAAAATCGGATTGGTATTAATCGATGTCAGTGAACCTGGTTCACTTGCATTAGCTGCTTGTGGGGCATTGGAATCAGTTCTGACGTGTTATGATTTGAGTTTACTCGAGGAAGACGATATGGTTCCACTTGAGGAATCAATCTCATTAATTTTCCGTACAGTATCTGATGAAGCATCGGGTATGAAATCAACAAAGATGCATGAATGGAAATTAGCGTGTTCGCGTGCACTAGGTGCAGTGCTTTCTGTTGGCTTTTGTCAAGATAAAGACGATGGTGGTGGCGTTAAAGCGAGCGAGAGAATCGGCAAACTGGCCAGTAATTTACTTCCACAGATTTTAGCATCTGCGACCTCGACCCGTCGAGGTTCTTCTCCAAAGATGCACACAATTAGATACGATTGGGTAGTCCTTGCTGGAGCATGCGCAAATGGATCACTTGGTGTATCAGAGCAAATTGTGTCTGACCTTCTTTCGAGGATGGTTACTGCACTTAGGATTAATGAGCAAAACCAA
>Ga0247833_1004780_pt1 | contig 16383 bp, 15 predicted proteins | sample LaCruzMarch2015__7_FD_187117 | JGI IMG/M metagenome (GOLD analysis project Ga0247833, IMG submission 187117) | Freshwater microbial communities from meromictic Lake La Cruz, Castile-La Mancha, Spain - LaCruzMarch2015_8m | ecosystem: Environmental > Aquatic > Freshwater > Lake | place: Spain...
AGATGATTGAATATCAATCGTTTCCTGTGACACAACATCTCGAGACTTATAGAGCGCGGTTACTGCTCCTTTTACTGCTGGGTCTACTTCGTCGTCGTCGCTTGAATCAATGGTAATAACCTCCATCTCCGACATCTTCGGTTGTTCTCACGTGGGTTCTCTCTCGGGATACCTCCCGCCAGAGTGGGGATGGCGCACGGAGGCGCGGCCTGCATGCCCGTAGGATGGAGGTGATTACCATTGTTGACTCGGACGACGACGATGATGGCACCACCGCATCAGCTGCCGCTAGGGGCAATACCACCAGGAACGCTGCATTGCGCAGTGTCGTAATCAACACTCGGTCATCGGACGGAACAAACAATGACGATAGCTCGACTTCCTCGTCCGACGATAGTATATGGAAAATTAAAGGACTTTCGATAACAGGTCATGAAAGTGATGACGCCGCGAAGATTATTGACGATGCAACATTTGTTGATCTGTTCAAGGACAGCTGTTTGATCACTCCGACGGAAGCTGCTGCGTCTTCTTCGACACAAGAATCTCAATCGCGACGATATTACAATCCATTCAAAGACGACGCCTCCTCCTCCAACTCGTTGGTCGAGTTTGATAATGCTACTTTCCATGAAGACATATCATCCGTCGATACGGCTCCGTCACACAGCAGCTCGCAAGCGTCATTATTATCGCGTAGAAAGATAGAGGAAGGAAACGACTGTCCTGTCACCACAACAGTGGTTCAATCCTTCGAGGACGACGGCTCTTCTGTTTCATCGGAGGATTCGATTTGGAATAAAGTGGGCCTGCGTCTTCGTCCGTCAAAATCCAACAATGGAGTTGGTGGTGTAACGAATCTTCCCGGTAATCTGACACTAAGCAAGACCACTGCACCCGTGTCGTTAACTAGAGCATGTCGTGACATTACTAATGACGATTTCGTAGATACAGAGGAGGATGACACAGTCACCACACTACCACATGATATCCCACTACTACTACCAGCAGTAGATGGTACATGGCGTGTAATACTATTGATGGATCATCGTGAATTTGGATGTGCTGCCAATAATTTTCTTACTACAGTTGAAAAAAAGATTAATAAACACTTTAGAGAAGGTACGACGTATTGCGAAATTACTACATTACCCTCGGCAGATTATCTATTCGTTGCACGTCTACTATCAAATACAACCGGTGAGATTATGGATGAACGTATATTAGATATGATTATTGAACGTAAGAGTGTACAAGATGTTTGTCAATGTCTAATTGCTGATAGTAAGAGTAAGTGTGTGTGGATTATGTGTCCTTCTAATGTTTAATCATCATTTTTCATTCTCGGCTAAACTTTCAAAACACACGATGTATCAACGCAAGAGTACAAACCACTGTCATTCTTTGAGGCACAAATGTACAAATTACAGCATTGTGGCATGTCAAATAAGTTATTCCTCATGGAAGGAGATGAAGACAGGACTAAGAATCTATTTGCGGGTGCCAAGTCAAATATGGAAAAGGAGAGAAGGTTGAAACGGATAAAAACTCTTCGGTAAGTACATAGTTATTATATTAATATTTACGAATGCTTCATAATGAAATTCACATGTGTATACTTCTATTACATATGATATCGATGATTCGAAAATGAAATTTTAGGTTACAATTAGCAAATGGTGAATTCGAGGGAGTCGACTTGATATGTACACGGAATCGACATGATACTGTACTGTTTCTTATACAAAAGTTGGAAAAATTTCATTTATCATTCAACCCACAACATCCACCAACGAAAACGATGGAAGAATTAAAATTACATATCAATGAAGAAATGAAAACACCCACATTTCTTGAATATCTACGGTTGAGATCGCAACCTGGAATTGGGGATGTCAAAGCAATGAAGGTACTTCAACACCATGTAAATTTAATGATTTCTATGCTTAGTAGATACGTCAACCACTAAAGATTTGTTTTTCCACTTCCTTTTCGTTCATTTATTCAGGTCATTATGGATCCAACACTCGACTGGGATAAGTCATTTCTTTCACCATGTTCTAATAAGACTAGTAAGGCATCATTGAATGATAGAGCAACATTTTGGTCTCCTACATCAGTAGAAATAAAGGACCAAACATGTTTAAATCCATATAGATGCACGTCAAAGCAGCCAATGTGGAATGGGGACATACAGAAGAAGATGGGATCCAAAAAGAATTTTTGAACGTGGGATCAAGACAGTGAATCAATTTTCAACAAAGTGCATTGAACAAGGAGTATTGTTGGACGAAGTAGGCATACATAGATGTGTTGCTACGACTGATGTTACAACATCTGACACACCCAAAGGAGATTTGGCAGACTCGTCGAAATCACTAGCTCATGTAATAGTGCTTGATTCTGATAACGAGTAACATAATATACGCAGTCATATAAATGAGGATCTACATTTGCTGAATAGAAATTACCATGCCAGTAAGCGAACGAATTACAGTGATGAAGATCTGATCGGCACTCAACACGGGTAAGCCCTTGTTTGTCATCCTTGAGCGGAAGATCACAGCCTTTCAAAGTGCGAGCTCTAGAATTCTTGTAGCCTCTTGCAGTTGTTCATAATGCAGGCGAGCAAAATTTGTAACCAAGTCATGAATCTCTTCATAGTGCTGTATGATTGTTCCCTCATCCTCATCGATGCCCTCCTCAAACCTTGTTATAGCCTCCAAACCCTTGCATCAATGATAGATCGATGTTCCTCGCTCGTACAAATGTAACGTGACAATACACTGGCTTCAACAAGAGGTACATGCCAATATTAATGTCTTGCCAATCGACAATGAATATATTCACCAAACTTTTCCGATCTACTCTCAGGGCAGGAAAGAGAGCCCTCTGAGCCCAAATCACATTCCGCAACAGCTCCGCAGATGTACCTTCATTTTTGGCAAGCTTCATAATCATATCACCAAAATCAAAGGGCATGGCCTCCCACATTTGCCTGGGGAGGAGAAGGGGCGACAGACAAAGCAAGAGTCGACAAACATTATTTGTATCATGACGTTTCATGTCATGTTAGACATATTGTGTAGAATATGCAATTATAAAAGTTTATTATGTAACTCTTTTGCGTCTGCTCTTGTCTCTATACTACTACTACTAATTGCGCACAGTCAGCCTCTTAACTTTCATCTACTCGTTAATCCACCTCGGGAGCTTCATCCTCATCCACTACAACATCTTCATTTGCCACTCCATAGCTTTCATACTTCAACCTCTCCAACTTGTGCTGTGCTAATGACTCTGTAGCCCTCTTCTTGCTCTTTTTGTCATAGTTCTCAGGATGTGCCATTTTCTCATTCACTTCATAGTCTGGACAAAGACACTGTTGACGAATATCGGGTGTTAGTTTGGTTATTGAACTGCCAATTATATGATCAAGACATCCCAATAATTTATCTCGCTGACTTGGAGTGTACTTATCAATATCCTTTGCTTGTGGAAGAATTTGTTTATTGGTGGGCAGATTTGGGTACTCCTCACGTAACCACTTGGTGGCGTGGAATGCTTCTTCCCCTACAATAAGGCATCCACTAATATTCTTCATTTCACTAATAACCTTCCTGTTGAAATTAATGCCCGCTTTCATGTATTTCTTGGTCGTTGTCAAGTACTTGTTACGATCTTTCTCAATCCAATTAACCGGACCACTCTCAAACACAGTATACGATACCATAACGCTTCCCATTAGTAAACACTGGGCCACATCCCAAATTATAATTACCTTTGCACATTCGATTAATTAGTACTCGTTCGTATGAGTGCTACCACCCAAGACAAGTCGCGTGTCGAATTCCTTCCCTCACTCCTCCCTTCAGCCTCCCTTCCCGCTCTTGCAGGTCCTCACAAAAAGAAAAAAGAGAAGGTTGATGTTGTTGGACGTCGCTGCCGCACCGTATGGCCTGCCCATCCCATCGTCGTCGTCGTCGGCTGCTGTAGAAGAAGTGGATGACGATGCGATGATTGGTCAATTGGCATATTTCTCAAATTCACCCCTCAATGACAGTTCAAATCATTCCGTGGCCATCGTTGGCATACATGGCTCAGGACGGGATGCTTGTGCAATGTTCCATCGGTTGATGACTACGGTAAAAAAACACGGTTGTGACGGTGTTGGGTCCAATGACACTATAGACAACAAAATTGATGATGAGGATTTAACAACATACACTGAGCAGGATAATTTCCTTGTCATTACACCGTGGTTCCTTTGTCCTGCCGATGACTGTCCACCTCCACCTTCTTTACATGGCAACAGCACGCGATCATTGCCATATTTGCGTTGGATTGATGATCCTGTAGGATCATTGCAAATTGAACATTCCTTTCGTTATGGCGCCGAATCGATTCCTCCAATCAACAACAATGACGTTATCGCTGATGATGATACGACAATGAATAATAATGCAACTGTTAGTTCATACTTTGTCATGGACGTCCTCCTCGAAACATTGTGTAATAGAAGTAAGTATCCCAATCTAAGCAAGATTATAATTGTGGGACACTCGGCAGGAGGACAACTCGTACATAGATGGGGACTCATGTCAGGAAGTTGGTGTTTTGGTAATGATGATACCAACGTCGGCTGCTTAACCAAGACTGACAACGACATTACTGCATCAACCAAAGACGACATTGCGAATTATTCCATGCCATCGATTCGACTTGTCGTGGCCAATCCACGATCATTTACTTACTTAGATCGTAGGAGATATCTCCCCAATACACCAACAACTTCAGCCAACAACAACAATGATGATCACAATCAAGATAGTATTGCATTGGAATTTAGATTACCAACCATCTCGGAAGTTGATGAATGTCCATATTACAATCGATACATGTGGGGTATAGAAGATAATCCTGATTTGCCTGCTCCGTACATTACAAAGAATATTGAACGATTGATGAAAACCGTCAAGCACAGTGATTGCGCTAGTAGTGTTACCACTGTAGAAGAAGCTTTATTTTGCAGATATGCCAGTCGTGATGTCGTCTATCTGGCTGGTGAAAATGATACACAAATTGTCGAGGAACAAATTAGTTGTGGTGATGGGTATCAGGGTCAAATGAGAAGAGATCGGAGTGAACGATATTATGCCTCTCTTCAGCATATTGGGAAGGAGATATTAAGTCGCCAAAGACAGGACGTAACGATGGGTAAGGATGAGGAATGGAGTCGATTTATAACTAGATTCCATTCCTCACATGTCGATGGTGAGGAGATTCGTATACATCGTCGTTTAGTCGTGAAGGATGTTGGACACGAGGGAGGAAGAATGTGGAAAAGCGACGAGGGTCGAATTGGGATGTTTGACTGATTAGTATTGTTATTTTTTTGCACGGGTCCAACGCCTACTCGATCAAGTGGCTACAACGAGTAATTTCAACATCAAATGTACGAAAACGACAAGTTTAGACGGTTGGTGAAGCTCTTAGATTTCACGACTGTGATGGCGCCAGCTTTGTTTGTAAAGAAAGTAAACGTATGAATCAACTTTCTTCCTGTGTTGGGGACAACAAGTGTTAGAAGTTTTGAATAAGGATGTTTGAGATCAATTGCATATTTACAACAAAGAGTCAGACTGAAAGAAGTACACCTACCCACCTTTCGTGTCCCTTCTTCTGATCATGCTCCACCGGACTCATAGTCAGCTTGATGTTTTCAACACCGGACCATGGATCTTGTTCGAAGAAGAAAGCTCGATTCTCAGGCTTCGCCGTCGATAATATGATCATGACACCATGATCCTTGTTTAGCAGACGATAACATTCAGTCATCATTGCTTTTGCATTAGCAATCGATCCTGCACCACATAAGACAAAGTCAAGCGTCTTCTTGCATATTATCAAGTCAAACGACTCATCGGGATGATGTATTCCCTCGGTAATGTCTCCAACTTCAAAGATCAGCTTGGGGACGCGGTAGGATGATGCTTTTTGATTACTGTCGTTGCGTGATTCAAGTCGAAGAGCATCGTGCGATGGCTCTCTTTTTTCGATACTGCTTTGAAGATGGTTGAAGAAGTTGGCGTCATACTTGTCGTCCACTTCGTAGTTGTGTGAGTCAATAAAATGACACGCTTTTAAAGAACAAATGACGACAATTCAACACTCACTCTTGTTGATAACAACCTCCGAATAATCAATGTTTACAACATCGAACCAACCATCATGTACCATAAATTCGCTTAATTGACTATTGCCACAACCAACGTTAAGGACTCGACAATTTTCCTTTGATGGATAGTTCATACTTCGTACCTCCCCGTCAAATACATCCGAAGATATCGACGGATACTGGATATTGAGATATCTAACGATGATGTCACCTCCAGGTGGAGGAGCCGTGCCATGATTGAGAAACTTTGGTGTTAGTAGATGATGTTGGAAGATGTCGTACCCCGTGGTGATCCAGTCGCAAGGCTCGGTCTCCCAAGTGTACCTGTGTTACGAAGAAGCTTGTTAGGCGATGAAAGTAATCTAAGAGACGGTTGATATAATATCACTTACCGATCGTTCCAATACGACTTCTTTCCGTAGCTTGCCATTGTATACGTTATCGTTCATCGATGTTACCGATGAGGCGCCCCAGCAAAGCAATCATGAAGAAAAGTTGCCGCGATTCAATTCATAAGTAGCTATTTACGAGGTACTTCACAATGCGCATTTACCCCCTGTCGTCATTCCCTTGCTCACACCACCACCAACAATGACGACGATGACGAAGGCACCCGCGCCCCGTCCCGGAGCAATGTCGCTACTCGACAAGTACTCCGAGCTCAATTCGAGCATTGAGGATGCACGTCGTCGCGTTGCGGAGGTCCGAACGAATCTTGATCGTACGAACAATCAAATACATTCTCTCCGTGAGGGATGTAATACCATGCTCGTCGAGACCGATCGTGCTACAACTGACAAGACAAAGCTTGAGATTGAGCTCAAGGCAGCGAAGGAATGTCATCGTGTCAAGGTTGGAGAGATGGAGGGTGTAAAACGAGAGCATCGTATTGCCAAGTCAGTATATGACGGTGTTCGTCGACGTATTGATGGCGAGCGGTCTTCCTTCATTGAACGCTGTCGTGAGTTTCGTTCGGCCGTCAAGAGACTGCGTGTGGCATCGTCGATCTTTGTATTAGATGGAGCTGGAGTGGGTAATTTAGGCGAGGTCGATGATACTGGCAGTAGTAAGGGAGGGGATCTTTGGCGTAGACTTCAGGACGACGAAGAGTTCTTGGCCGATGTCGATGATGAGGGGAGAGATGATGGGAATGGCCATCGTTCAAAGCGCAAAAAGGAGACTGATCCCGAGATTGAAGAGGCCGAGCGAGAGGAAAGGGAAAGTCGACAGGCTCTGATTGAAGTCGAGTGTGCTCTCCATGACGAACGGGCAAGGATTGACGAGGCGGCAAAGTTGAGCAATGCCCGGAATCAACGACTGACACAACAACGGGCCCAACTACAGCGCCATAGGAAGGAGGTGGAAGTGATGGAACGAGAGATTCGCCTTGTGAAGGATGATATTGTCAAGGAAAATCAACTCGCGAATTCATTCGAAAAAGGTAAGGAATGAATGTATTATTTGTTTGGTGATGCAATAATGTATCTTTTTGTTCTCTTATTCTAATGGATTTCAATGTCGATGCAATAGAATGTAACAGGCGGAAGCAGGATCGTAATTCCAATGCTGCGGGGGTGCCGAGGTCGTACAGCACCAACTTTCACACGCCAATTCAACAGAGCACGTCGTCATCCTCCTCTGGGTACCAACCACGTGCCGTCACCAACCCCTACAGCAAGTCTTCAACCAACGTCTCCTCCAATAACAACACATCGAACAATAACCAACGTGGTGGCACAAAAAGTAATGAAGACAATGCGGCAAATTTGGCGCTTCCTTACGCCTCTGACATGATGATGCAGGGCATGGGGACGACATATGTTACTGATAGGGAGACAAGTAGTAGTCAGCATCCCCATCGTGGAGGAAGAGTTCGTAATCAACGTCAGTTTGGGACGTCAATCGGGGTGTCATCTTCACTCGTTGGTCTTTCTGGTGGGGGAATGATGACTGATGACTTATGTCGGTGTATGACAGCGTTTACTCCGGGATTCAGCCAGCCTCCCTCTGGATCGTTGAATGCTTGCAATACCGACAATGATGGATCCGACAACTCGTCCACAAGCTCTGATGACGATGCGCTCCTATCCTTTGACATTTTTCAGAAGAAGTGAGGCAATGTTCTATAGTCCTTCACTATTACATATCATTTAGAACTACCGATCATATTATATTGTAATCGCATTTCATGTACACGTATCTTAGCTTGCTCTACTTCGTCATCTCTACATTTATCAAATGGCAATGGTGGAGCAGAATTCTCAACGGCCACACTCCCACATTTATTCATATAGTCCTCCTCATCAGAACTACATTCGGCCTCGTTTTGCTGCATCACTCTTGGACTCAATGGCTTGCCAGTTAAAAGGTCGGTCATTGATGGGGGCATAGCAGGGTACGACGGACCAGTGGGCGCTTCGTAGCTCGATTCATTCGTCTCCGTGTTTACCCACATCTGCACGTCGTTGTATTCATCCCATCGCTTCTCCCAGCGTGATAGCTCAGACAATTTTAGCTCGTACGCGGCAACTTCGTCCTCAAAACGAAGCCTTATATCTCTCAACGTCCTTCTCTGTTCCTTCCTCTGGATCTCTTTCGACCGGTCAACGCACTTTTTCCAAACAATAAAGACATCTTGGGTAGAAACACCAATCCATTTCTTCATCACATGTCTTGATTTTGTATGACCATCGACCACCTCCTCCCTCTTCTTGGCAATTTGTGAATTTATATATTCACTTCGTACTTGCGCCTCAATATGTTTAAGCTCACGCTGTCGTTTATTACCAAAAAATAGATCTTCAACACTCGACAGTAGTCCCTTCTTTGAATACACAACATCTTGTTCTCCGAGTAAAGCTAGCCGCTTTTCGGCTTCCTCTCTCACCATAATTATTCCATCTTCGCTTGACAAGAATGACTTTGCAATAGTCTCAGTCGATGACACTGCATCATCGATGCGCTTTTGCTCCTCACGCAGCCGTCTATTCTCCAGCATGTTCTCTTCATAAGCAACCTTCATTCTCACAAGAAGTGCTGGACGCTCACAGAAGTACCGTCCATCACTTGTAGGGATGCAAGCATTTGTCGATCGACCTGTTTGAACGCAAGAACAGCTACTAAATCTCGCGTGAGGCACTCGTCGAACGAACCCGCCCGCGGCATCGCGAAATTCGAACATTGCCTGTTCAACTTCCTCTCGTTCATACGGAAACGATTTGATACCGCCAATCATCGATTTATCACTAGCCCACCTTTCTCTCAACTCTGGAAGGAAAACGCTCCATAAAACATCTGGCGGAAACTGATAGCATTCTCCGTCCACTACAAATAAAGAACCGTGCAGTTCTCCTCCAATTTTGTGTTGCCGTACCAAACTCAACACCTCCTCCAAGCTCTGCACTATTTGCTTTACTCGGTTCGTCTTATTCAATTCTAATCTATTCCTGCTCCAACGAAATACTTCTTCGACGCCCATGGCAATTACTTCCATGGGAGGATAGATCATTTCAACATTACCGTCCAACTTGAGCTCTTTGAGTCGACTCAGCTTATGAAAATTAGCCGGCAAAGCTGCAAGTCTGTTGGAATCCAACCAAAGACATGACAAAGATTTTATGTCGACAAGCGAATCCGGAATAATCGTAACTTTGTTTCTACTTGCTTTGAATACCTCAAGACGTTTCAATCGGCCTAGACCTGCTGGTAAGTCAATTAGCTGATTGGCCATGATCGAGAGATGAGTCAAAGGCATGTACGTTACGCAATCGGGGAACACTGCAAAGTTATTACAATTCAAGCAGAGAGTCTCGCAATTCAATTTCCCAAAACCGACAGGAAGTTCCGAAAGCTCATTGGATTCGAGATTGAGATGTTTCAACAGTTTCAGCATTTCAATTTCATTCGGCAGTTCGACAATCTTATTGTTTGCGATCTCAAGGGTTGTCAAATTTGTGAGAAGTCCGATATTTGTTGGTAGATGTGTCAAGTTGTTACGCAACAGGTTCAAATGAGATAGTTTGCGGAGGTTATGGATGCCTGCAATATCTTTGATTTCATTTGACGCCAACGACAAATGGATTAAATCAGGGCAATATTCACATATACTCTCCAACGACGTCAAGCCGATCCCATCCAACACGAGTTCTTGTAACACTCTGCCGTGGCTTGATTGAAACGTATAGACTCTATTGGATATGTGCCTCAGGTCTCGCCAGCACAATCGCAATATACCGGTGGATTTACAGTCATCGCAAGCCACTGCCCACGCCTTATCAATTTCGATTTCCTCTGCGGCTGTACCCAATGCTTCCTGCTTTCGCTTGGCTTTGTGATATTTATCATGCAGCGTAGATATTAACGACTGCCGCTCTTCTGGTATGTTAAGGAAGGATGATCCGCTCATGCTGTATATCTATGCCAAAAGACAAAGTACAAATGTGGAACCAAGAGTATGTCCCGTCTTGAACTTACCACTCCGACTGAAAGAGTGGTCGAGGAGGACAATATTTCCTCTCCTCTCTTTTCAATCCAACGATCTCAAGATTTTATTTCTGAAAATGAAAAAAAATCAGCCGTAAAGGTCTCAGCATGAAGACGCTGATGTCGCCAATTGCAATACTTCTGATACTACTGGTTGGGTCGGCATGCGGCAGTCATCGCGACCCAGCGCCACTTCGCAGTTACACTTGCAAAGACACCAACGCTCAACACCCATGCAGTCTTTGTCCAGAAGGATACTTCTGCACCGCGAAAGATTTGATGCAGGCGTGTGGAGGCGCGGATGTCTTCTGTCCGCTGGGAAGCTTCAAACCGACACCGATATCAGATGGACACTACACGATAGGCGGTGATGTAGAGCACGCGAGCGCCCAACAACGTTGTGAAGCTGGTAGTTTCTGCATTGGAGGAGTAAGAAATGTGTGTCCAAAGGGATTTTACTGCCCTACGACTGGACTGAGCGCCCCCATTCAGTGTGGAAATGCAACACTTTTCTGCGAGGAAGGCTCCATAATGCCAACAATTGTCATGGCTGGATATTTCTCAGTAGGAGGGCTGAATGCGTCAACACGAACAGGGCAACAAATAGCGCCAGTAGGCCACTACGCCCTGCTTGGGATTGTCAATGAGTGTCCAGAAGGTCACTTTGGCTCAACCGAGGCGCTTTCGAACGAAAATTGTTCAGGACTTTGTCTCGAAGGTTGGTATTGTCCACAAGCTTCGATCGCCAATCGTCAATACGCGTGCGGTGCAGAGAATCTAATTTGCCCTCGAGGATCTGGTAAACCGAAACAGGTACAGCCAGGATTTTACACCACTACAGACGAAGAGCCTTGTCGTCCTGGCACTTATAGAGAACCTCCAGCCAATGGGAGCGTTGAGGTATCGTCTATAGCTTCCTCTCGCAATCTGGGAAAATGCATCCCATGTCCAGATGGATACAAGCACATCTCAGGAGATGACCCGTCCTTATGCCTTGACTGTGGTCCCCAGGCAAAATCCACACCAAACCGAGTCACCTGTAAATGTCACCAATCTGCAACGGAAATGACTCGCTTTCGATTAGAATTCGATCCTATCAACGCAAAATGTTTCAACACAACTGATAGCACGCCACAACCACAATTATACCATAAACAAAATACGCAGTTCACCAAAAGTCTTGAGCATCCCTGTGAACCAGGTCATTACTGCCACGAAGGAATACGATATAAATGTCCGAGTGGAAGGTACGGAAGTAAAGATCTCGAAACCAGTAAGTTTTGTGAAGGGCACTGTGCCAAAGGACATTGGTGTGGTGAAGGCAGTATTCTTCCAACGCAGAATAAATGTGGTAGCCCGGATGTGTATTGTCCTCTTGGCAGTTCGACGCCAATTTATGTAAGTGAGGGATATTATTCAAATGACCTCGAGCCCAAGGACACCAAATCGTCCCAGCAAATTTGTCCAAGGGGCTATTGGTGCGAGGGTGGTATACGCCACCCTTGCGAGGCCGGCTCTTTTGGCGATGTGCTTGGATTAAGCCACAAGGCGTGTAATGGTAAATGTCTCAAGGGCTATTATTGTCTCGCGGCTTCTCCATCGCGTCATCAATATCCATGTGGAAACAGCACAGTGTACTGTCGTGAGGGATCAAAACAACCCCAACTGGTTGACAGTGGATACTATTCGTCGGCAGAGAATGATGCAATCACGGTCGAAGTATACGCTGGTCCAAACTCAACAGCAACGATGCAAGTTCTTTGTGAAAAAGGGTTTTACTGCTCGAATGGCGTAAAGTATTCGTGTCCGGCGGGCACGTACGGAAGCAAGACTGGTTCATCGGATATATCTGACTGCGAGCCCTGTTCAGCAGGTTATTACTGTCCATCTCATCCGGGCCCACCAACGACGGAAGAAACACAACTACCATGTGGAAGTGTCGACTTATTCTGTCCTCGTAGATCTGCGAGACCCATGAGAGTTGACTTGGGTCACTACACTATCAATGAATTTGCAGTGTTAAAAGAGGGAGGCGATACCCACATTACTAGGACAGCTCAGGTAGAGTGCGAGCCAGGTTATCATTGCCAAAACGGAATCAAATACCGCTGTCGAGCTGGAACATATGGCGCAACACCAAGATTGGTTAGTGACTCTTGCAGTGGCTTGTGCCCACGCTCATACTTCTGCCCTGAGAACTCTGTGAAGCCACTGCCTTGCAGTCCGGGCTCTTACGCAACAGGAGGTGCAAGGGAGTGTACATCCTGCGACATCCCACCCAATGTGCCAATTGATATTGTCCTCTCAATGTGTCGCGATGATAGATCATGCTGCTTGGATGTTTTCGAGTCTGTACCGTCGACGTAGTATTAACTCTTTCTTTTTCAGTTCTTATTAGTGTGATCAAAAACTGATAATATATTGTTAATTGTAGAGAAGAATTGCTCAGGCGTAACAGTTGAATCTTCGCCAAAGAATTGCAACAACTCAGCAAATTGCTTCTCCACTTCAGCAACCTCGATTATGAGGGATTGGATCGTAGATTCTGCCTTCAAAGAGAATTGACCCATATCTGTCGGTCCATCCACTTGTGTTCGTATCAAATGGCGCTTTGTCAGATCCGTCACTGATTGGACTCCTTTCTCCATGTCTCTCAATTGCATAGCAATCATATCCATGGAAACACGTTCTGCTGACTTCACGGAAACAAAGTCCTCGACGAACCTCAAAACATCTTTATCATTCTTCTGCAGAATCGAAACAAGATAGCTCAGCACGCTAGTCTGACGGTCAAACGCCTTTGCCTCTGCCAGTTTCAACAGAGAATCCAGCGTAATTGCCGTCGCTTCCTGGGTTGATCCATCAGTGTTTAATGCATTCCCAAGCTTCAATGCATACAAGAGCAACTTTCTAAAGCGTTCCGAATTCTTAACACTTCCACAGGCCTGCATGAGAATTTTGGTACCATCTCGAATACTATCCACGATAGAATCAAACTCTGCTCGGAAGACCATGGCCTGGAATTTGTTCTGTACATCTTTTATGTCAAGCATAACTGTCATGTACTGCTCGCACTCCCCCAGCTTTGCTATCGATTCGTCTATAGCTGACTGAGGTGCATCCACTGGTGGCAGATAATTACGAAGAGCTAAAGTTTCAACCTTCGTGGGAAGCAATTGCATCATCCCTCGAAGCTCGTTCGCCTCTGCGGCAATGACCTCCATCTGGTCTACCTGTCTGGCCAGCTCCCTGTAATTCACTTTGAGTTTCTTGAGCAAAATTGATCCGTTCATTCGTCGCCTGCTGTCAATCAATTGTACCTTCTGGTCGGGTGTGGCATTGGGGGTAACTGAGGAATTTTCCATAGGGGAAGCGGTGAACAATGAGGTGAATTCTTCATTGTCAACATCTAGACCCACCAGTTGATGATCCTTCGCCTGATTCCAAAACGAATTCTCCAACCGCTTTGAATCATCAATCTTATTCCAGTGCAGACGTTTTCGAACAATCTTGGGCCCCTTGCTTTGCTTTGGCGTTGTCTGCGTCTCCTTCGTATTTGGTTGTTGCTGGCTAGAGACAGATTTGTCAGGATTCAAGTTGATAATATTCGGGTCCTTCCCATCTTTTTGCATTGCATTCATCACAGCACCCAATGGCAAACCCATCCGGAGCATTCTGAAGTACCTGCTGTACTCTGGATCATCTTTGAGAGGGGGGTCAGCATCCACTTTACCACTATCAACTTTAACCTGATTAGCATATGACTTCTCTCTTTTCATGTCAGCAACACTTACATCCTTACCATGCCATTCCCAAGCCGGCATTCCCAAATTAGCATATGATTCCTCAGGATCCATATCATCAACACACAACTTTTTTGGTTGTGAAGATTTCCCTGAATCCATATCAGCAACGCGTACATCATTACCATCTCTCTCCAAAGCCTTCTCTACATTTTCTTTTGGCATGCCAACCTTCATCATTTTCATATTGGATTTCTTGGTGTCATTATATAACTCTTTTGGTTGTGAATTCACTTCATCTATCAAGCCAACACGCTCGGCAAATAGCGATTCCAGTGTACCACCCAAGTGTTGTAAATAATGTGAGGTATTTGTCAACTCAATAGATTTTTCATCGTCCTGGTTGTCATCTTTTCGGAATGTCGAATATTCCAAATCATCACTAATTATATGTCGTTGTAATTGACTAATCTCAAACTCAACATTAAGCAACTTGGTACGTTCCTCCCACATTCTTCTGGCATGATCTCCCCACACGCCAGTAACAACTTCAGTAACAACACCTGCACCCAGTAGTAATGGTGCACCGGGAACCAAGACTGCTGCCAAGACCGTCTCGGCAGCCATTGCCAATGACAATCCAGCAACAGTAAACCGTGCAGTCATATTCGTTACGCCAACAATATTTGCAAATTGTAATGTTGTCCACTTACCAGTTTTACACCAAACGGCCACACATTCACAATTACTTTCAATTAATGAATATGGTGGTATAATATTTGGATGTGATAATAGGAATTCTACACGTCGACGTACTATTGTCGGACTATTATTTGTGACAGCAGCGTCTTCATTATTGTTGTTGTTATAATGTACTTTCCGCCATCCGTCGCAAGTGACACAGAGCACTCGTAGACCATGGTGTATCTTTTTACGACGTTTCCTCGTTGGGTTGTCGGTTGTATCTTTCTTTGTTGGGTCAAAATAGTCCTCCTCCTTGGCAACGAAGGAGTCCTCCGTTTCCTTAGCAACATTGTTTTTATTTTCGTCATCGTCGTCGTCGTCGTCGTCTATCGTCAAGTCAATAACTAAATTATCCTCGGCGCCTAAAAGTGCCACAGTTTCATCATCACTCCGTATTCGGCGCGACACGCCAATACCACTTCCACTACCGGCAGTATTATTCGGATCACCAGACCCATCAATGGTAAAATCCGAAACACACATTTTCCACGCACAACTAATTTCATCATACCCGACTGACATTACTATTGCGTGATGATCGTAGTGAAATAAATTTAATGGACCACCATGACAGGATAGTATGACGTGATCACTTGCTTCAAATGGAGCAGGTAAAGCTGGCGATGCTATTGTTGCCTCCGCCATTGTGTGTGATGAATATTTTTACTCCTAGTTTTACTCGGGCTCGGGTGGAGTAAGTGAGGAGTGGGAGAGCTGAGAAAATATATTAGCAGGGCGGCGCCATGGATCACCAGAGTAGAGGCGACACCGTTTTGAGTTTATTTACGTAGACTCTAGGTACATAGGGTGTAAGCCGAAATGATCATTCTTTTTTGGGTGAAAATTAATCCAGTAGGATTAAGCAAATGGCTTTTCATGTGCCACTACCGATGATTTGACTTTTATATTACCACGACCGCTGTCAAATGGCTTTTAAAGTACCCTTAAACGACCGTTATTGGGCTTTTGTCTTGCACAGTACCAAGCTTTTTTTTTATGCCTGTTTCTTTTAAATTGCCATTACGTGTGAATAATATGGCTTTTAGTTTACTGTTTTTTTAAGAGTATCCCTTTCAAATTACCGTGCATTGTTATATCACTTTTAATTTACCTGTTCCATATTTTGTCGCTGATTCCTAAATTTCGCGATCCAGTCATGAGCCCTGTACCCTGCCCATGTTCCATTTAAAATACCTGTTTTGTTTGGATAAATTGCTTTTAAAATGCCCGTTCCTT
>Ga0247833_1004795_pt1 | contig 16340 bp, 14 predicted proteins | sample LaCruzMarch2015__7_FD_187117 | JGI IMG/M metagenome (GOLD analysis project Ga0247833, IMG submission 187117) | Freshwater microbial communities from meromictic Lake La Cruz, Castile-La Mancha, Spain - LaCruzMarch2015_8m | ecosystem: Environmental > Aquatic > Freshwater > Lake | place: Spain...
AATAAAGTGAAAGTTTCTCCCATACGCATATCGATTATAGAAATTCATATGCCATGAATTTCTTTGATAAATTTCTTGAATTTGCTTAATCAGTGAAAAAGAAGGGTGTCCATATTGTCCACCATCTCCTGCTGATACGCCAAATATATTTGGCTTGAAGAAACTTAGCATGCTACCAGACCTATTTGTTAATGCACCATGGTGAGGCAACATCAGCATGATCAAATGAGATTCTCTTGTGCTTCGCGTACTGTTTAAAATTTGGCGAAAATCTACCGGTGCGTTTCTTTCTTTAATGCTCTGAAATACACTATGTTCTGCATCTCCAGTTAAGATGATTGATAAATCAAGAGTCGGCAATGTGCAAGAAGCAACCATGCTGTGGTTATTTGCATCATCAGCTGGCTGATTAAGACTCCAAATATAAATGTTCCTCATAACATCTAGTGCTTCTGAGCTAATCGGTAAAACGCCACCGAAAAGATCTAAAAAATATCCTTGAAGGACAGAGGGTGTTGGACCATCAGGATTTATTTTTAAGCAAAAATTAGAGAAATAGCCCAAAGAAGATTTAAAGGTATCAGGATTATAAACAGAAAAATGGCGCTGAATCAAAATATTGAAATCTTGATGGACAGCCTGAAATCTCTGGTAATAAGGAAAGTAAATATTAGTAACTAGGCCAAAAGTGGACATCCGTCGACTTAAAAACTCAAGAACATCAACAGCTGGTTTTGTAAGATTTGTCGCCCCTTCTGTAGCACCAATATCACCAAACCAATCACCTGCTAGAAGTACCGTAATGGGCACACTAGGAATGGTGTTTTCATTGATGTAATTAATATGATCTTCATCTGGATGTGACAAGAAAATGAATAGGTGATGTAAGTCTTTTAGTTTCTCGCCGATAAATGCTTCTAATGCACTTTTTGTAGCATTTCTTTGGGCCACAGATAGCTTTGCTTCCGTTGTTTGTGGCGTATGGATTGCAGGATTTTCTCCCCGAGGAGGTGTTGCTTGAAAGCTAAATTGTCTTCTGGCAGTGCTTGCTCTAGCTTCTTCTTTTTTAGAGGATACAAGAGATTCTTGTGTAGGTAACAAAAATGGCTCTTGCCAATCTCCACGAGAAGCTAACTTAGGATGCATTTGTAACGATTTACTCCCTAAATCATACAGAATTCCTACATTTCCGCTGGGTCTTTGATAAATGATAAGTTGCCCATTTCCTTGTCCCATGGGAAAAAGATAAAACTCCTCAGATCCAGCAGCCCATAAAGTGACGCAAGAAAATACTACAAGGAAAAGGCGATAAAACATAAATTACTTACTCGCTTCTTCACGAATCTTTTGTAAATATTCTGCTTTGTGATTCCAATAATAGGTTGTCATCCATAAAGCAAAATGAAAGGGAATTTGTATTTCTTCTAAAAGAGCTTTTATTTCTGCAGTCTGGCTTTCACGCTCTTTAATAAGCTTTTTAAAAGCGTCTAGATCTTCAAAAAAACTGACGGTATTATACTTGAAATCTGAAGGAATAGACCCCCCACCACAAGTGTCAGTCGTGAAAATGCCATGAAGAGTTTGCATGACATCTTTGTTATAAACAGTTTTATTTTCCTTGAGCAACCTTCCATCAAATAAGCCTGCATCTCCTAAAAAATTAATTTCAGAAACATAGGTTGATTCAAATCTAGTCAAACAGCTTCTTCTCATTTCTAAAGTTTCAGTCAGTGTGTATCCCCAAGATCCAAGATTTAAGCAGGTGGGAATGCTTGCTCTTATCGGAACATTAGGATCAAGTCGTTGTAAAGGTTTTCTTCCTTGTGCTTTGCTGCTTGTTTCTTCTGTTGAAAATTTAGGTGTGTTTTCAGCTTCCATTGCGCACACAGTTGGTGCAATCCCTAAAAGTAAAAAAAGTATATATATCATGATAGTGCTCCTTCAGTCATTTCTGTTTCACCTATATCATAAATTTCTGTGAGCGGCATTTAAATAATCTGTTCATTTAGGAGATGAGCGTATGCAATAAATGATTATTCAATGAGATCTGCGTAAGAAAAATAACAGAAGAAAAGTCAATTTTGTAGTCGTGATAAATTTATGTTTTTACTACGTCAAATCGAGAAAATGATCTTTTTAGTAAGGTAATATGAAACTCTTATCTTTTTTCATGATGTTTTCTCTAATCATTTCAATGAAAGGGAGAAGTAAATAGGCTGTATCACAACGCAGAAAACGAGCTCTATGATGATCATAATGCCGCATTAAGATCACTATAATAACCATTTAAATATTGACAATTCATTGATTTCAATCTACATTAACCCTGGTAGAGTTAAATAACTGGTTACGCGATAGCATGCTTAAAAATAGGGTGTATTCTCAATGCAGCAAAAAAGCAGCGATTCTTTTAGGTGAAATGATCCATCTTTACCGAAAAGAAAGAAAGTGGTCTGCTCAAGATCTGTCAGATCGTGCTGGCATAAGTCGCACTACTCTTCGTAAAATTGAAAATGGAGATATGAAATGCGAAATAGGGATTGTCTTTGATGTTGCAACACTTGTAGGGATATCGTTATTTGATCTAGATTCTAATGCTATTGATTCACTAACAAGCTATACCAAAGACAAAATTTCTCTGCTTCCAAAAAGTATCCGCGCGTCAAAAGAAAGCATAGATGATGATTTCTAATGCAAAAAAATATAATGAAGCTTTTGTTTGGATTTGGTTACCAGATGAAACATCCCCCATTGTTGCAGGCAAACTCTCCAGGAATGGAGATGCGCTTGTGTTTAACTATGGTAAAAGTTACTTAGCTCGCTCTGATTCTATTGCAATTTATGCGCCTGAGTTGTCATTGATTCCTGGTTTTTTACCACTTCTTCCTAATATGAGCATGCCTAGTTGTATTCGCGATGCATCTCCTGATGCTTGGGGGCGTCGAGTTATTATTAATAAAATGCTTGGAGCTAAAGGAAAAAACGCAGAGACTTCTCAGCTTGATGAGCTGACGTACTTGCTAGAATCATCTTCCGATAGAATTGGTGCTCTTGATTTTCAATTGTCTCCAACGCACTACGAATCTCGATTGTCTAAAAATGTACCACTTGAAGAATTACTAAGGGCCGCCGAATATGTTGAAAAAGGACTCCCTATTTCTTCTGAGCTAAACCATGCTCTAAATCATGGCACTTCTATTGGAGGAGCTCGTCCCAAAGCTTTAATAGAACATAACAACAAAAAATATATTGCTAAATTTTCTTCATCATCAGATTTGTATAGCGTCGTTAAAGCTGAATTTATTGCAATGCGCTTGGCGCAGCTTTGTGGTTTAAACGTAGCGTCGGTATTACTAACTCAGTCCTTAAACAAAGACGTGCTATTGATTGAACGCTTTGATAGATCTTTATCGAAGAGTGGTTGGAAACGAAAATGCATGGTTTCATGTTTAACTTTACTAGAGCTTGACGAAATGATGGCACGTTACGCCAGTTACAAAAACTTAGCCGAAATCATTCGTCATCGTTTTACAGACGCTTCCATGACTCTTAAAGAATTATTTGGAAGACTTATTTTTAATATCTTAAGCGGCAATACGGACGATCATGCGCGTAATCATGCAGCCTTTTGGGATGGTCAAATGCTGACATTGACTCCAGCCTACGACATCTGTCCACAAAATAGAACTGGTTACGAGGCGTCACAGGCAATGCTTATTGATGATACGCGTATGAGTAAGCTTAGCGCTTGCCTAGACGCTGCTTATATGTTTTTGATCTCTGAAAAAGAAGCACTTTCTATCGTAGAGCACCAAATAAATGTAATTAACAATAATTGGGAACTCGTTTGTATGGAAGCAAATATTAATGAAACAGACAAAGCGTTTTTGTGGAGACGTCAATTTTTAAATCCTTTTGCTTTTGATGATCTTAAGGGAAATAGATCGATTTTAAACTAACGCAGTTGTTATGACAGACTCGTTTATCCCATTCATCTTTTTAGTAACATAAAATCGAGATTGAAATATCATCATATTGCGTTTATCCAACGATGGAACTCTTCTCTTTTTTCATGATATTTTCTCCAATCATTTCACTGGCATCAATCAAAGGTTGACCGATGAGATGAGCATAACGCGCTGTAGTTTGCGTTTGCTTATGACCCAGCAGAGCACCGATAATTGGAAGCGATAATCCGTTACTTACAGCAACAGAAGCAAAAGTGTGTCTTAGATCATGAAGACGAACATCACTTAATTCAGCTTTGGCTCGAATACGCCTCCAAGGTTTTTGCAGATTGATCAGATGAGCTCCTTCTTTTCCGCCACAAATCACAAAAGGATTTTCAGCGGCTTGAGGAATATTCTTTAAAAGATCAATAGTTACTGATGACAAGTACACAAGTTTCTTACCTGTTTTACTGTCACGCAGCCTGAGACAATTATTATCTAAATCCACTTCTTCTTTTTTAAGAGAAAGAATTTCATTGAGACGGCACCCCGTAAGCAGTAGCAAACGAATAGCATAAATAGGCCAAGGATTTGTATTGGAGCTCTCCTCTTCTTGCAATACCATCATAAGTTTTTGTATTTCATCTTGGTTCAAGAACCGGTCTCTTTTTTGTTCCTTATATTTTTTAACATGAAGACAAGGATTAGTGTTATTAGGTCTGTATCCCCATAACTCTGCAAGATTTAAAGCCTTGGATAAAAGACTGAGAACGCGATTCCCAGTTATGGGTAAACGTTGAAACGAGTGATGAAGCTTAGCAATATCGCTACGATCTAAAGAGGATATTTTCAAAGATCCCAATATTGGAAGGATGTGCTGATCCCACAGCCTTTTATCTTCTTTGCTGCTTGAGGCTTTTTTACGAGGAGCGTGTTCCATCATGTACTGATCAGCAAGTTCCTTAATCGTTGGCGCTGACCGAAGCTCTTGTTTAGCAAAAGACGGGTCTTTCCCTTGACTGACTTCCAAAAGCCACTGTTGCGCAATATTTCGTGCTTGCTCACACGTCATAACACCATGATCGCCAATTTTAGGCTTTCGTTGTCTTCGATCTAATGTTCGATAATACAAAAAATAACTTTTTTTTCCAGAAGGAGTGATTTTGCACATAAAACCACTAATTTCAGAATCCCATAGAGTAAAATCCTTATCTTGTGGTGGCGTTGACTCAACAATTTTCTTAGTCAGTTTTTGCATAATTCGTCTGGCTTATTTTTGATTCTAGGTAGCATATAGGTAGCAACATGGAAAGATTTTGGCAATATCAAAAAGATATAAAACCCCTGAAAGTGCCTTAAAATAAAGAAAGATAGATTTTGAGAAATGTTAAAATATCCATAAATCTATGACTCTTAATCAGCGGGTCGTAGGTTCGATTCCTACGGCGCCCACCAGTTCGCTGGTATAGATACTTATTTCACACTGCTTCATTAACACGCCAATACCAAGAATTTGGACTTTGCTCGTGAGGAAGTCCTGCTAAAATCAGATGTTCTTTAGCACGGGTTAAGGCTACATAAAAAAGCCGATTATGCTCGAATTCCAGGGCTTGTTGATGATGCTCTTTCAGTGCCGCTGTTAAAATTGTATCAGCTGCCATAGGTGGTTTTAAAAACCAAAACTGTGCAACTGGGTCATATAATACAGTATCTTGTTTCATGCTTACTTCATCACCATGATCGAGAATAATAACAACAGGGGATTCTAACCCTTTTGCACCATGAACAGTTGAAAATTTTATACCTTTTTGATGATTGGTTTGTGTAAATATGGGAGGATGTCTGTGTAAGTGCTCAACAAGTTCGCGAATATTTAATTTCAGTAAATTGAAGCGTTTAAATACGTCATCCATAAAGCTGTGTAATAATTCACATTCAACGTTCATTGCATCATATGCGCTTTGAAAATAGCCATATGCGGATGAAGGAGAGGACTGTAGTAATTGATTGAGTTTTTTTGCGTGTGGCTGATAATGAGTTTGTACTTCGTCCCATAAAGAACCTTTACGATTGTGACACAGATTGAATAAATCGTTCTCATCAATTTTCCCTTGTTGTTGCATCCAAGGAGTTTTGAGCAGTGCTGCTAAATTTAAGTCATTCAAAGGCATTAACATAAACTCAACGGCGCTTAATAGATCGCGCACAACAAGGCATTCCATTAGATTTTTAGGATCAAAAGCAGAGTAGGGGATGTCACGTTTTTGACAAACTGAAGTTATTTCTTGCATTTGACGTCCGCGTTTACGCATCAAAATCATGAAATCATCATAGGTAGCGTGGCGATTTTCAGATGCTAAAAATAAGCCATTAGCAATGGATTGTTCAATATGGTCTAGAACTTGCTCGGCTAAATATTGTTCTGGCTCACGTGTATCAGAATACGTTTCAAAAATGGGCCATGGGTCAATTGTAGGAGTTTCAAGTTCAATAAATGGCAGAATTTCAATGCATCCGTTGAATTCCTGATAAGCGATATGCTTTGAAACATTTTCCCCCAAGCCTTTCGGGTTTTGTTCAAAGACTTTATCAACTAAGTTTAAAATGTCTTTTGCACTTCGAAAGCTTGTGGAAAGTGCCACATTTTCCCATGGCTGGCAAAGTGTTGATATGTGCTTTTGCATGTCTTGATACATGCGAATGTCAGCACCTTGAAAACTATAAATTGATTGTTTTTCGTCGCCCACCACAAAAACACTTCTGTCGATTGAATGGTGATCAAATAAGCCTTGCACAAGGTGCTCTATAACATGCCACTGATCAACGCTAGTGTCTTGGGCCTCATCTACCAAAAGATGATCAATGCGGTAGTTTAAATCCAGTAGAATTTGATCAAAATCATCAAGCTTTAAAGTTTGTAGGGTTTTTTCAATTAGGTCGTGAAAATCCCAAAGATTGTGCGTTTCTTTTAGGTTCTTATAATGCTTTTGAAAAATTTGCTGAAGTTGCCAAAACTGCAATGATTTTTGAACCTGATCAAAACGAATTTTTTTAGAAAAATAATGAGCTAGTTCTTCTGCGTAAATTTTTAAAATTGGTTCAGCATCAGGGTATTGTTTTTGAATACTTGCGGGTAAAATTTTGGATCGAACTGTTCCTTTTTGAGTTAAGAAACGTTGCGCAAAACTATGTTCTTTTGAAATAGCATCATGGGGAATAGTAATATTCAATAATCCCTTAAGATAGCTGTGAATTTCCAAAGGAGGCAGGGGGAATTGAGGCGCTCCAATAATATCAAATAATTCAAATAATCGTCTTTGTGCATCATCAAAGCTTAAGTTGTGAACGGTACGTGTTGTACTGCTTAAATACTCAAAAAGAACTGTCTCTCCATGAAAGGTGAAAAATTCTTCTAAATAATGTGTGGCATCTTCGTTTTCTATAAGTTTTTCAAAAGCTTGGGTTAAGTAAGTGCGTTCTTCGAAATTTTCCATAACACGTGGAGTTGAGTTTAGAATATTCTGTCCCATTTGTCGTTGCAGTAAACTTTGACAAAAGCTATGCACAGTTTGAATATAAACTGGCTGAGATTGAATGATTGAATATAAACTTTTTGCTTTAGCAACGTTGGTTGAGGTGGGCTGTTCACCAAGACTTAATAGTTCATCAGTAAGGGCTAGATCTGGTAGTTCTGCTAATAATTTTATTTTTTGCAGAAGTCGTTGTTGCATTTCACTGGCTGCTGCTCTTGAAAAAGTTAAGCAAAGAATTCGATCAGGGTTTGCGCAATGCAGTAATAACCGAATGATTCTATCAATTAGAACCTTAGTTTTACCCGATCCTGCTGACGCGTTAACCCAACAACTAGAGCTAGGATTACTAGCTTTTTGCTGTAGATTGATCGTTGATATGGATGTTTCATTCATTGCACAAGACTAAGTGAAGCTTAGGCCAATTCATTCTGTCTTAGCTGCCTGCCTTGCCTATAAAGGAAAAAGGCCACTAAACCTAAAACGCCTACGAACACTAGGATTGAACTGAGCGCAAAAACATATTCATCGCTCGAATATACTCTTATTCCTTCATTATCCATTACTCCATTCCACTTGAAATCAAGCAAAAATCCAACGGCTTGCATAACACATGCGCTTCCAAGAACGCTAAAAGTGTTAATTACCCCAAGTGTGGTTCCAGATGTTTCCGGTGTTGTGTAATGAGAAGCTGCTCCAAAACATAAAATTTCAGAACTGCTAAAAATGCCTAATGTAACTAAAATAGCAATAAGCGCGTATGCTGACAAATCACTATACAGTAATGTGATCAAGCAAATAACTATTCCAAACCAGCTGTAAATAATGCCTCTGTTATATTCTTTGTATCGTTCACACAGCCATGGAATAAGTAAACTACTAACGGCAGCTCCAACATAAATTTGCATTGTAACATTAGCGGCATTACTGCGTGGAAGGTGAAAGTGATTCATTAAAAACGAAACTCCCCAAAGGTCTGCAATTACAGCTAAAGGAGAATAAAAACATGTTGTCATAATTGCATAAGCAAGAATTGGTCGTGTTTTAAATACGAGAACAACGCTTTGTTTAACATCTGCCCACTTAAGAGTCGCTTGGTGGTTAATAGCTTCCTTTGGCATCACTATCACAAGGGAGAACCACAATATTACTCCAATTACAGATAATACGGTAAAAGCATAGTGCCAACTGGTTGTTTCAATTAAGTGTACCAAAGGTTTTGCAGCTAATAGAGGGCCAAACAGACCAAGTGTCAAAGCGGCTCCCATAAAAAAACCTCTGTTTGAACTTGGAAAGCTATCAGCTGCAACTTTCATGCAGCCTATGTATCCGCAAGCTGAACCAAGTCCCATGAATATACGGCTAACCTGGGCTTCCCACAGACTATTTCCTATAATTAATAGGCCATTTCCAACTAAACATAGCAAGATGCTAGATAAAACAACACGTTTCACTCCAAGTCTGTCAATCAAGACACCGCATGGAATTTGCACCAACGCGTAGATAAACATGAAGAAAGAACCAAGTGTTGAAAAATCATTTGCAGTCATAAAAAAAGCGCTGCGAAGTTCTGGTTCTACAAGCCCTGGCGCAATACGAAGAACGTATTGATATAAGAAAAATAATGCAACGCCTCCCCAAGCTAGATAGGCATGCACAACTGCTCGTTCGTTATTCATTAGGCAAAACGTTCCAAATTTTTATATTCGTTATACTTTGGCGTTTTTGAAGGCCACGGGCAAGTTAAAAATGGGGAATTCTGCGTTAAATAATGATGCGCAACTTTCTCAAGTTCTAATTGTAGGGCTTCGACCGGAAGAGCTATGTTAGATGAAACAATTCCAGCAGGTTGTGTTCCTTTAAGTTGCCAAAATTCAGCCTGGGTGGATACATTAGTATAAGTTTTAGCGCATAAAAACATTTCAATAGCTAATTGAGGAGCATATCCGCTTGTAGCTTCCGCTTTGCTGGGAGGCATTCCCGTTTTGAAATTTACAATCAAATTAGCCTGAGAAGTGAAAATACAAGCATCAACTCTAGCTTTTAGTGTTATTTTTTTTGTAGTTGTTAATTGAATAGATAAGTCCTGCTCACTTTGAATTTTAATTGCATGCAGATCATTTACTTGGGCGCGTATCCACTCAAGAATACGCGAAAGTTTACCCTTCCACAAAATGGGATGACTACTTAATTTTAAAGTGTGCAAATGCTGAAGTGCAGATTCTAATCCTTGCTTTAAGTAGACTTCAATCATTTTGTGCGTTGCCAATCCAAATTCTTTTGCAAAATTTTGTGCACAGCTTCTTTCAAGTTGTCTTAATTTTAAAATGTAACGAGCATAAAATCCATATGGGTCCTGCATAAGCTGGTTGAAACCCGTTGCGCTAATAGTTGTAGGCCGGCTACTGGCAATAGGATTGGCAATGGGTCTTTCTCCAATCATGGAGATTCTTTTCACTTGATGTTTTTCAAGTGTATCAGTTTGCACCAAAGGGTGCTCAAATGTTGCGTCAGCAGAATAGCTCAAAACATTAAGTTGCTTTTTTGCTGCCCATTGAAAAAGTAATTCAGGTAAATTTTTCCCATTGACGTTTTTGAACAAAAGATGACTTTGTAACGGACGAATTTGGTTGTGTTTTAAACAAAATATAACTTGTTCAGGTTTGAATTTTAACGCCGCATGAAGTCCAAGATGAATTTGTGAACGATGATTTTTTAAATTCACAGCACCTTTAAACCATTCTAAACAATCAAGAGTGCTATCTAATAGTTGTGTGAAATCGACCAATGGCAATAGCTGTTGTTGAATTAAAAGTGGTAATTTTTGAAAAACTTCCGAAAATGTAGCTGAAAAATTTTGATTGTCTGTAATATTTAAGAGCTGATGACATAAAGGATGATTTGGTATATCAGTACCCAAAGTTTGCTGTTGATTTTTCCGAAGACTGTATTCCCAATCCAATGCAGTTTTTTGAAAATTTGTATCCACTTTTTCAAGTAATGGATGTCGCAGCATTTCAATAGCGTTGACTAAATTTTTTTGAGTTGTATAAGTATATAATTTTTGAATCCAATCCAAGGCTGCGCTACTTTGATTATTAGAAACAGTCTGGGTTATTTGTTCCCATAAACCTACATCGTCACAAATAAGCGCAAAGCCTTGTTTGGACAATTCTAAAGCTTGCTGGCTAAGTAAGAAAAGAGATGAGAATTGTACTTGTTTTGAAGCGTTTAATTTAGCTGTACACTGAAATGGCAAATCTACTTCATGAATTTTTTTAATTATTTTTAGAATGTTATGTTGATTTCTCTGTTCCAAATTTGCTGACGCAATGGGCATTGTGCCAAGGGTATTTATTTCGTCTGCAATTTGCCAAAGGTTGCAAAAATCTGCAAATCGCATGGTTGGAAATTCAGAGCGTGCAAGTTGTATGGAAGCCAGAAAATCATTCATAAGCTAGTGATTTCCTAGTAGATGTTAGAGTTAACAACTGGGCTTATTTTGTAAAGTTTTGTGAAAAACTGCAAGCATTAGTAAAGCTACTAAGCTAATGGCGCCGCTTACGATGAATGTAGCGAATTGATCATACATATGCTCAGCAATTCCACCAATTCCCCCAGCTAGCAAAAGTGCTGCTGCACTTATAAGGTAGAAAAATCCAATTCCAGTTCCGCGTAAATCTTCTGGCACATGGTCGGCTATAAGACTTAAAAACATGCTTTGGCTCATGCCAATTTGAATGCCCCATAGGGCGACACCAATCATCATAGTGGTTAAGTTTTCTGCAAAACCTAAAAATGCATCGGCTAAAATTAGAATGAAAAAACTCAACCCTAAAAAACCATAGCGACCAAATTTATCAGACAAGTATCCAACCGGATACGAACACAAAGAATTCATTACATTGTATAAAATTAAAATTGCATGAGAAAAACTTTGGTCTAAATTAAAGCTACCTGTTGCGTGCAATACGAGAACTGATTCGCCAACACGTGCGCTCATGAATACAAGGGCTATGCCCATTAAAATCCAGTAGGGTTTTCCTAAACGTTTAAGGTCACTCAAATGAATAGGGTGGCGAATAGGCTTTTTATCGACTGTTACTTCTTCCGCATGAGAATCTTTTACAAAAAATAGAACAAGCAAAAGACCAAGAAAAGCTGGCACACTGGCTACTGCAAATACAGTTTGGAAATTTTGATTGGTGGATACCATGCACCAAATGCCAACAAATCCACCAATGAATGATCCTGCAACAGCTAAACTTTGTCTAAGACCAAAACAAGCACCCTTAATATTTTCAGGTGCAAGGTCACCCACTAACGCATCGCGAGGGGTTGATTGTATTCCATTTCCTAAGCGATCAAGTATGCGTGCTGTTAATAAAACCCCAAAGCTTGATGACAAAGCAAAAAATAATCTAGCAATTACAGTTAGTGCAAATCCCCAAACCATAACTAATTTGCGCTTGCGTAAATAATCACTAATAACACCCGAAAAAAGCTTCATGATGTAAGCCAGTGCTTCAAAAAAACCTTCAAGCAACAGTACAATTCCTGTGGCTACACCTAAAATTTGCTTTACATATAAAGCAGCAATGCCAAAAATCATCACGGCAGATATATTAAGAAGCATACTGGCAAAGCCAATAGCCCAAATGGACGCAGGAATCCTGGTCTGAGGTTTTTTCATCATATTGCTAATAAAGAAGGGGTATGGCCAAATGGATTAACGACCTGTCAACATATCAAATTTGTAAAGAGAGTGCAATGAAAGTTATAAAAACCGTATTAGTCACGGGTTCATCAAGTGGAATAGGGTATGGCATTGCCAAAGTGCTTTTGCAGAATGGTTATCAGGTAGTGCTTCATGGTATTGAACCGCATTCTCAGGTTACATCTTTGGTGGATGACTTATCTGAGCAAGGTAAGGTTCTTGGGTATTACAGTGTTGATATTGGTAATCCTCAAGCTATTGAACAGTTTTGTAGCGATTTGAAGATGGCAAATATCACAATCGATATTTTGGTCAATAATGCAGGTATTCAGCATGTTGCGGCGATTCAAGAATTTTCTGTACAAAAATGGGATCAGATTTTGGCTGTGAATTTATCATCAGCATTTCATTTTATGCAGCACCTTCTGCCTTATATGCAGGCCCAAAAATGGGGCAGAGTTATTAATATTTCTTCATGTCATGGTTTGGTAGCATCGGCAAATAAATCAGCCTATGTTGCTAGTAAACATGGTATAGTTGGGCTTACAAAAGTTGCAGCATTAGAAAATGCAAAACAAGGCATAACGTGTAATGCCATTTGCCCGGGCTGGGTGTTAACACCACTGGTTGAAGCACAAATTGAAAGATTGGCTGCTGAGCAAGGTATTAGTATAGAGCTTGCACGGTCAAATCTATTGCTAGAAAAACAACCAAGCGGAAGTTTTGCTAAGCCAGAAGAAATTGGTGAATTTGTTTTGTTTTTGTGTAAACCTGAGGCAGCTCAAATTAATGGCGCATCTTTAACCATGGATGGTGGTTGGACGGCGCAATAAGGAAGTAAAAGATAATGAATTTTGATATTGTGTTTTGGGCATTAGCTCTTGTTGCTGCCGGTCTTGGGCTGTTCTGTTTTCGTTTGTTTAATCAAAAACAAACCTTGCTTATCGAAAATATTCAATTACGTAGTCAAACTCAAACTGACCAGCAAGTTCAACAAATGTGGCAACAACAAATTGAACGTCTTACCCAGCAAGCTTTAATTAATCAATCGAATCAATTTTTAGGGCTGGCTAAGGCGCAATTTGATGGAGTTTTGGAAAAAGCGAATTTGACTTTTGAACAACGGCAAGAACAATTTAAGCATTTGCTTGAACCTATTTCAAAGTCATTAGAACAAGTAAATACTCAGGTTCAAACTGTTGAAAAGCATCGCATTGAAGCCTTTGCTGATTTGAAGCGTCAACTTACTGACATGGTTATAGGGCAAAAAGATTTGCGTCAAGAAACGGCAACTTTGGTTAAAGCTCTGCGAACACCTCATGCCCGGGGTCAGTGGGGTGAAATGCAACTTAAGCGCGTTATTGAAATGGCCGGCATGGTTGATCATGTTGATTTTCAAGAACAAGTTTCCACCGTTGATGGCAAGCTTCGTCCCGATATGGTGGTGCGTTTACCTGCCGGCAAAACAATTGTCATTGACGCCAAAACGCCATTAGCTGCTTACCTTGATTACTTGGAAGCGCAAGATGACGACCAAAAAGCACAAAAACTGCAAGACCATGCTCGCCATGTGCGCACCCATATTCGTCAGCTTTCTCAAAAAAGTTACTTTGAACAATTTGAAAATAGTCCTGAATTTGTGGTGTTGTTTATTCCTAACGAAGCAATGTTCAGTGCTGCTTTGCAAGCAGATCCGGGGCTAATTGAAGCAGGAGTAAATGAAAAAGTGCTTATGGCAACCCCTACAACATTAATAGCCTTGTTGCGCGCTGTAGCCTATGGGTGGCGTCAGGAAAATATTGCAGAAAATGCCAAGGCTATTTCAGTTTTGGGGCAAGAACTTTATAAGCGCTTGGGCGATATGTCAGGTCATATGAGCCGTATGGGTAAAGGGCTAGAAACAGCAGTAGAAGCTTATAACAGTACTGTCGGGTCGTTTGAGCAACGTGTTCTTGTAAGTGCTAGGCGCTTTCAAGAGCTTGATCCTAACCCCCTTACCCTTGATGAGCCAGGTGAAATTGACCTAACTTTACGTTCATTAAAGTCTGTATAAGGAGACAGTAATGGGAAAACCTGCAGCATTTATGGGTTCTTTACATGTTTGTCCAAGTGTAACGGTGATTGTTCCCCATGTAGGTGGCCCAGTAATTGGTACAGCCGCTACAGTCTTGGTAAGTGGACCACCTGCCGCAACTATTGGTGATATATCGGTTTGTGTTGGGCCCCCAGATGCGGTTGCTGCGACAAGTGTTACAGTAATGGCGCAAGGAAAACCTATGGCTCGTATGACTGATCCATGCGGTCATGGTGGAAAAATTGTGCTTGGAATGCCAACTATTATAGTTGGTGATTGATAGTCCCTAAAGTTCATCAGTATCTATGGGGTTTTTTTTATAACATTTTCCCGGTAATGTTGGTCCATGATCATTGGCCACACATCTCCTTTTGCGATCTTAGAATCAGCGCTTGAAAATAAGCAGCATCACGCATTTTTGCTTGGTGGTCCGCGGGGTATTGGAAAAGCAACGTTGGCTCGTGAATTAGCAATAGCTGCCTTGACCAAGGCTAGCTCTTTTAATAAAAAAATCGTTGAACAGCAATGTACAGCAGGTGCCTACCCGAACTATTTTTATATTTGCCAATCTAGGGATGATGATGGAAAACTGAAAAATGACATCACCATTGAACAAGTACGTACTCTTCTGAATAGTTTAAAACAAAAAGCTGCAGTTGCAAGCCCTAGAATTATTATTATTGACTCAGTTGATAATTTAAACCGACAAGCTGCAAATGCCTTGCTGAAAATGCTGGAAGAGCCTCCTCAAGATGCTTTTTTCTATTTGATTTGTCATAGTATTGGCAGCGTGCTGCCTACTATTAGGTCACGGTGTTTGACTATCAATTTCAAGCCGCTATCTGACACTGATATGGCCCAAGTTATTGGGCATGAAGCTGATGCGCTCGTTCTTTCTATGGCATCTGGTTCGCCAGGTAATTATCAAAAAATTGTAACGGCAGGCGGTAATGCTACTATACAAGCTATTCAAAAACTTTTGATGATTACTAATTTGAATGATTTAAAATCTGCCGTTCAAGACCTTTTAAAACTTAGTGACGATACCTTTTTAGGGCATTTACTTCACCAGTTCTTATATGCACAAGCTTTGAAAGAACCAGAAATATATGCTCACTCTGTTCAAGCGGTAGAAAAATTCATGCGCCACACCCATAACACACATCTTGATGGTGCTCATCGATTGATTGCAGCGGTTCTGCTGGCTCAAAACCCAAACCACGAACAGGCTATCTATGGCTAATGCGCTCGTTATTTTTTTAAGCGGAGGGGCAGGGTGCTTAAGTCGCTATTTGCTTAGCTTGTGCGTTTTTCCCATTATGGGATTACCTGTAGCTACATTAATTATAAATGTGAGTGGAGGGTTTCTTGCAGGAGTTGTAGCAACTAAATTTTCACACCTAAAACCAGTGCTGCTTATAGGATTTTTAGGCGGATTTACAACATTTTCTGCATTTTCATTAGAATGCTTGAGTATGATTCAAAATCAACAAATGCTCATGGCTTTTGCTTACATAATGGCAAGTGTTTTCTTAAGCATTACTGCTGCTTGGTTTGGATATTATTTATTTTCATAATAATTAATAAATAAAATTAACTAAATAAAAATACATTTAGAATTATATTAACTTCAGTTGTCTAATTACACTGTTGTTAATATCATGTGTGCAAATAAATACCTTGAAAAACTAGCTGTTGTAGTCTTCTTCATGATATCGACGTATGCTGCCACAGAAGCTACAGAAATTGAATTAGTTCCAAGTCTTGGACTTGGTAGAACTATTCCGGGTTATTTTAAAATCTTAACTTTTGATAAAGCCAAATGGTCAACATTTGCTGATACATTCCCAGAACAACCTTTGGCGCAAAACATAAAACAACATATTGATTCTATTCAGTTAGAGCCTCTTGTGTCTTCGCGAGAAGATATTTTTTCAACTGAATTTTTCAAAGAAAGGATAAGACAAAAATATTGCACATCGTTTAAAGGAGATCGCCCTGTTGCTCCTAATCTACGTACTGTTGATAGTGATGGGATGTTTGCAGGGATTTTAAATATATTACACACA
>Ga0247833_1004804_pt1 | contig 16298 bp, 9 predicted proteins | sample LaCruzMarch2015__7_FD_187117 | JGI IMG/M metagenome (GOLD analysis project Ga0247833, IMG submission 187117) | Freshwater microbial communities from meromictic Lake La Cruz, Castile-La Mancha, Spain - LaCruzMarch2015_8m | ecosystem: Environmental > Aquatic > Freshwater > Lake | place: Spain...
AGTAACAGGTATTTTCGTCCATGTGACATACAAAATTCCAGACTCTTGCGTGATGGCAAAGTAAAAGTGAATTTCATTTGGTGAGTAGATTTTACCTAATCACCGTTTATATATATTCTCTCCTCTCAGCGTTTGCCACCAGCTCGAGATGGACGTCACCGATGGAGGAAATGAAAAGGAGGTTTCATTAGAGTTAAGTAGGGTTTTAGGGATACGATAGAGGGTTATTACTTCCGTTTTTGGTGCACAATGAACGACGACGTCGTCGAAGCGAAGTCGGCACGAGACCGTGCCCGTCGTTGGTCACATCTCCTCGAGGCCGGTGCTGCTGCCGCGGTGGCGGCGCATTCGACAAAACTCGATAATGCCAACGACGTCGACGACGACGCTTCCTTGATGTTCGATTGCACGGATCTCATCGTGCCCACGTCGCACGAGCTAATTAATCGCGAGGTCGAGTTGGGCATACGACGGTGGCATGATTTGGCATCGCGCGTTATCATGGATGACAATGATGGCGAAGAACGGCAGAATTATGATGACGACGATGATGACGAGGGAGGGACGACAACGATGATGATGCCGCCGCGGCAACGCGAGAATGACAAACTCGTAGATGCAACCTCCGGCGGGGACAAACGTAAGCAACGTACGATGCCGTATAATTTCGACTATGCATGCAAGGGCAATAATGGCGGACCAACAATGATAATGACCGGAGAAGATGATAATCGCAACAACGGCAATATTCACAAACGTCCACGCGTGATATCACTACTCGATCCGACACGAACATTGGACTACGAGGATGAATTATATCACACCGTCTTTAGACCAATACATACACTCGACGAACTGGAGGGACGGTATGCGTTGGGACGAGAAAAGATTGAAACGCATGCACAAGTGAAGAAAAAGATGATGACAACAACAACCGTAAAGCAACGCCCTGGGCGTCCTCCAAACGCTGCTGCCACTGCTGCCGCATCTTCCGTTGTTACATCCCCGCTAGAAGAAAAGGATAACACTCGCAGCAACAACAACAACAATGACAGCAACAATGACGACAATGGTGTCAGTATGCAGCTACTACCACATCATGGATGTCAGCACACGTATGCAGTAAAACGTAATCTACGTGAATGGTTTGCCAAGTATAGTCGTATTGATGCACACTCGTTAGGACGATTACGCGTGAGGGATCGACATTCCGCTCCTCCTTTTTTACGCTCAAACAACGGTAGCCATACTACTACTACTACTACTACATATGTAAGATTTGAAATATTACGTCATTCACAAAATCTCAAACGTGGATCTGGAGTCGACAATTCACGACTGGAGGTGGAGTTACATGGTACACAACGTACATTGTTAGACTTGCATCGTGTTATTGTTGAATCTGCATTAAATAAGGAAGCTGATGGTGTAGATTCTATTGATAATGACGTGGATGAGAATAATACAAGTGTCGTGAATGGTATATTCTTCATTGAGAATACATTTTATACTTGTGGTCAAGTGGGTACACATGTCGCAGAAGCAATTACTTGTTGGTTAGATGAGGATTCCAACAACGTAGGGGAGGGATCAACAACAACAACATTGTTGACATCACGACGTCGTAAATTCCTCGGAATGTTACCTAACGCACTATTACCATCCGTCGGTAATTCAGCGACGAGGATAATACCAATGTCAGAGATAAAGTTGGAAGATGTATCATTACGATTAGGCGTGCGGTACTTTCACATGTTCATTCCACAACCGACCCCATCCTCATTACGTCTACTACTTTTCCATGGACAAGGACATGATGAAGTTGATGATGAAAGCAGCAGCAGAAAAACCCTTTCTTCGTGGAGTCTTGCCACCGAGTCGGCAGTATTTGTAACGGGAATTCATACAATACCACTGTCGGAAAGTTTATCGAAAAGGACAGATGTGAACAATGAGAGGAAGGATGATACGGTCGGAACTAAACATCCAATTCTAATCCATGATACCTGGGCTGCACCACAGAGACATATATGTTATGCTTGTAATCATTCTCCTGCATCGGTTGTAACAGTAAATGATGAACTAACAGATTCAGCTCCCCCAGGTTTGGATGATAGAACGAATAAGATTTACCTACAGGGTGTACCACTGTGCTCGTCTTGTTATCGAGCAATGCATTATTGTCGTCACGATAATACCGATGATGGGAATCGGGGACTGAAATTACGACCAAGTGAAAATGATCATGCATTTCTTGTACTTTCAATCGAAGAATATGATAGATTGGTTACGTTGTCATCCTTGGATGACAGTCCCGCAAATGCTGGATTTTGAAAGCCGAGTCAATGATGAAACTAAAGCACATGCAATACAAAACAACTTGGTAAAGATAAGCTGGACAACGCAGTCAAGTCAAAAAATTGTTTTGGTTAATCAGCTAAGTCAATCTCCTTCGTTTTGCTCGAACATTTCCGCGACGTCTGATAACCCATAGCCATGACCATCGCCATCAGCAGCCGCAATCGGTTTCATCATAGCTTTACTAAAAGACAAATGAATAGGCTTTGGTGGACATGTATACTTTAGTCCCAGCTTCTTGGTTATTTCCAAGCTAAAACTAGCAAGGTCGGCTTGAGACTGTTTAATTGGACCAATATTCTGCCACATTTCTCGATGTGTAACATCAATTACATACTCTACATAATTGAGTTCAATCTCAACCCTCGTTGCTCGAATTGTATTCAATCGTACCCATTCTCGGGGTCGCGCCTGGATGAACTTTTCTATTGCTGTTTGAAAGACCTGTATCATTTCAAAGGGGGCATCCGTACCGAACTTCATGTACACACAAACACAAGCTTTTGGGCTTCTCCTGTGAAAATCAATCCGATCAGATATAAATAAGAACACTTTATTCAGAAATGCAAAATGATATGTTTGTATCTACTCACTTCGCGTTAACAATTCTCAATCTAGCGAGTGAGCCATTTGAATAGGTAGCGACTTCATTGGTTGAGGCATATCTGACAGTTGTAGTGAAGAGAGTCACGTTCTCAACGAACCACGTACTTGATCCTGCAGAGTTGGTATCCGTGGACGGGTTGGAAAGACTAATCTTATCTCCAATATCATATGGGCGTCGTACAAATATCATAAGAATTCCCTCGAAAAATGTCGATGATGCTGATCCAAACATGAAGGCAAGACTGAGAAAGAATGTCCATATAGATGTAAGTGGGGCCCATTGATTATAACCAAGTATAATAAGGACGACGAAAATCTGTATGATGTAAACTCCTGTGTTTATCATCATCCCAAACACGTCATCGATGGAGCTAGAGTTGGCCAAGCTTGCTCGGAACAGTCGTAGATCCTTGTACACGTCATCTATTGTACTAACAAAGTCTAATTTTGTCAAATATCCTAAACGGTCCGGCCGGAATAATTTGATTAGCGCCTTGGCCTTATCACGATTCAGTTGGCGATTACTGTCATAGCATATCTCGGACAGGGTTTCAAACGCAAGAAGTTTTTCACCGACTGTTTGATTCAGGAGTTTATCGTAAAGTCGGTCTGAACTATCTACACAAGTTGCCCTCGACTTCGCCAGCCCAAACGCAGGGGTAAAGGGATAATTGTCGTCCATCGCTGCAATTGCTTGTCTATATTGAAGTACATCAGTAATTGAAGCCTTGGACGCGGCATTGGTTTTGTAGTCAGGCTCCTCCCAATCCTTCAATAGGTCTGTAAGTTCTTTCTTCGAGATAGATGAAGACCGTCTTGTTGACATGCGCGTAGATTCAATCCGACTAGATGCCATCTTATCACCACATATTCCAGCAGCTAATAGAGTTTTACCATAGCCAGAAATGCGCTTCGTCGGACTTTGGCCGTCATAGTTTTCAACGTCATCCTTCGATGGACTGGTGTTATTTTCTGTAGAAGTATCAGTGAATCCAATATGTCTCAACGGGTATAAGAGACGTTCTCCAATTGTACCAGTAAATGTGTGTTGGTCAATCTCTCTGGCAAGATGAGCAACCTGACTTATGAGCAACATCTTAGCCAGTAGGATGTTCAAATCTGACGAATAGTGTGTGTACGAGCGTCGTCCTAGGAAAGTTCCAAGCCATAATCGTTTCAGAGCTGTAGTGAATCCAAAGGCAAACATTGCCAGTAAAAGTCTTAAATAGAAGTTGCTGCCAACAAAGTCACCAGATGGGTTGCTGTCGTTGAACACTTTCATTGGCGCTTGCCAGAATAGCCAGTGTTTTGCAAACTTTTTTGGGTGTGAGAAAATGTTGAGATTGCATGTAGAAGCAATGTAATGCATGTACCATAGCGCCTCAGTCTTACTCACCCCATGACTGCCATAGAGGAAGCAAAAATCACTGATGGACCAAAATGTGAGCACAAAGGGCCATCCTCTCGACTGAACAATCATCAACGTAGTGAACCAACCAAATGTCTTGAAGAAGAGAGGCGTACGAAGAGCAAGGATGTCGATTGCGATGACCTCACCAGTCTTAACGCACGACAAAACAATTACTTGCCGTAGAATAAACAAAACCCACCAGCTCCTGCAAAAAAAGACGATTGGTGTGGGGATTAGTTGTTTGATAAAATAATTTGGAGTACACACACTTTCAAGGATATAATCCTACTTACCAGGAAGCAGACTTTTGGATAGTGTCAACCTGTACGCCAAGTACTACTTGAGCCGTTTCATTTCTTCCGAATATGTCATTATCAACTTCAACGCCCCCTAACATTGGATTACCGGCATAAAATAATATAATGGCAAGGAACAATAGTGGGAGCATAATGAAACATATCATGCGTGTTGTCTTCTCCCAAAAGTGAGGGAGCTTTGGCTTGATCAAATCAGAATAATAACTACGCATCTGAAATTTTGCCTGCTGTCGTAACGATGATTTCTTCCGCACCTGCGTTTCCCGATAGTCGTCGCTCATTGCATCATCATCACGTGGATCTTTACCAGGACCGATTTCTTCATCATGAGATGCATCTCCTCCATCATTATTGTCTTTGTTATCATCAAAATGGGCCACGACAGTTGGACGGTCCTTTCGACGTTCATGTTCCTCCTCCGCACGAGCATGTTGTCCGGCTATAAATTCCACACCCGCAAATAGATCATCAACACCTCCGGTTGTTGTAAACATTGTCGGTTGATGTCGGTGACCACCACCACTTTTTGCTGCAAGTTCTGCCAGTTCGTCAGCCATGCTTTTAGCGGCGATGGTCTTAGTCTTTCGATGTCTAAGTCCAGTGTTCTCGGTGGGGTCTGATGTATTTTCGGGATTGTTCTCCACATTATTTGTGTATGTTTCAATGTTATCCTTTATATTAGTCGACCCATCTTCCACAAGTCGTTTAGAGGAATTGTTGGACCGTGAACTTTCATTCGATCGCTTGCTGCCATCAGTGGATGTACGAACTGGTCTTAGTGGTGGTGGTTTTGTTGACGCAAGTCCCGCCGCAGCAAATGCAGCATCTGCAATAGCAGTATTTACATCGTCTGCCCCCCATGGTACCTCCGTTGTTACCAATAACTTTGGATCCCGCTCTTCTGGTAACGTTCCATCAAAACGACCCAATGTATCGTACGCCGGTGTCCAAGCATCGTCTTCAATGACCGATTCACCCTGCTGACGACTACCAAGAGCAGATGCTACAAAATTCTTTGGACTAGGCTCTGACGATGTATCTGTCCAAGTTAATGCTGAAACGTGTTTGGAGTGTCCCACGGGTAGTACCGTCAAGGGAGGAGGAGGCTGAATTATCCCATCACTTTCAGTGGTGCCCAACAATAATTCATCTTCACCAAACTCTTCGGACAATCTAACATCAACTACAGTGGGTGCATCATTTACTGTCATATTGTGCGTACTAAGCGCACCTAGGATTAGTTGATCGACCTCATTCCCAAATTGACTTCGTATACGATTCTGACTTGACAATTTCTTAGCTACAGCCCCAAGACTATTTGGCGTACTATTCTTAACTGGTGTTTGCTGCTGTTTGCTAGATATGTTGGATGTTCGTGTTGTTGGTAGAATATCCATTTTACGTTCTCGTACTACATCCCAAAGATTTGTCCTTGGTGGTTGTCCAGTGGTAGCACCATTTTTACTATTACCTCCCCCTCGTCCGGATCGTGGGATTGTGTCAGCATTCGAAACGGCATTCATTGCAGCAATGAATGATGCTGTGAATGCCGATCCTGACTTTGGATTGCCCATATTGGTTTTATGAACAGCTGTTGCTGCTGGTGCTGAAAAAGTTGTTTCAGCATTTGAAATTTGGGGGGTACTCATATCCAACTCAACCTCCACATTCTTATTGTCCTCATTCTCAGTATCTAGCAATATCGGCTGTAATATCCCCAATGTATCAAATGCTGCCTCCTCCTCGGTTTTATACTCCTCCCCAGAGTGGGACGATGCAGCAATAATTGGGTCATTGGCCCAACTAACACCACGTCGATGATGTAATATTGATAATGGCTTGGCAACAGTAGTGGGTGGCAGTGTCATGGTAGCAGTAGCAGATGTAGAAGTAGCAGGAGGATATGACTGTTGTTGTTGTTGTCGTTGCTGTATTGTAGACGATGATGATGGTGACTGTTGTGATGGTGTGGGTGAATCCGGATCTGTCAAATTGGATAGGAAGGATGAATCACCCGTACTTAATACACGTCGATGTTCTCCTCCGACATTCGTCATAACCTGTTTGGGTGGTGGTAGTGGTACAATATCAATCAGCCCCCCTCCTCCGAATCGTGGTGGTAATGGTGGACGTTTCTTCTCATTCGTCATACGTTCCTGCGACGCAGTCCGTTCTATATTACTATTGTATTCTCCACCCAATGCTAATCGATGGTGAGATGATGAGGTAGAAAATAGTCCCACTGATCCTCCGGATGAAAATGATTGCTGTTGCATCATGACAGGTGATGATGATGATCCATGTTGCAATGGTGGTGGACTAAGTTCAGCAATACTTGTAAATTTACCACTGTGAACAGATTCGGGTGGTGGTGAGTCATTGTTATTGTATCCACCCCCAACCCTACCCCCGTAGTATGAGTGGGACATAGTTGTTTCATATGCTACAAGTTCCTCATCATCATCATCATCATTGTTGATCTTCTTGCTATTTTCATTTTTTCCATTATTCTGTAATGGCGTCGTCCCGCCAGCTGCTCCACCACCAGTGATATCAGGCGTTGTATCATTCGAGTAACTTAATAATAAAGCCTCTGGCGAACCAGCATGGCGTGCTGAATTTTCAAATTTGTCGGTACTAATAATTGTGGGAGGTGAGAATGCTCGCCTTGTTTCGTCATCATCATCATCGTCAACCCTCACCAATGACGACGCTAGGACGTCACCGATGTAATCATTTGGATGATTATCGCCACCAGTCTTCATTGTTCGTTGGTGAGGGCGTTAAGGACTGATAATATGTTCGAATAGTGGAGCTACTACTAGATACGAACACGAACGCCGCTCTCCTCATTCATTTCTCATCTCCTTCTCTCTCCACGTCTATGAAGTAGTACATAATTATCGTCAAAATTTTCAACTCACGTAAACGATAGGCATCATGTTGTGGCGTGGTGTTGGTCTTGGACCACATCAGAAAGACTCTCATCACACCTACTGTAGGAGGTATTTAATTTAATCACGTTCTTCTTTTGCATTGAATAGGCATGCGACGAGTAGACTGAGATTCTTCTATGGACATTACTCTACAACTCTGCCACCAAAATTTCATGTTCAACACCAAACATGGCTAGTAACATAACTCATTCAACGACGAATATTGATCATTGTGTTAAGCGATGGACTCCACCGGCAACGCTACAACAAAAACAACAACAACAAAAACAACATGATGTCGTTCTTGCTGGTAAGAATCATAATAATGCTCCTGTCGCCGCGTTCGCCGTGACCCCACAACGTGACAATACGCCAGAAAATGATACCGAAATTGAACGCGTCAAATGTATCAATAGAAGTCATAAGAACTTGCGAGATGAGGACTTGGACGAGATAATAAAAGAGATGGAAACGAGTGCTGTACTAATGGAGCTTAATTTGAACCGAAATCAGATCACACTCGCGGATGGCAAATTTACGGCCGCGTTAGCATCGAACACTTCTCTTCAAAAAATCAATTTACATGGCAACACAATTGGTGACGAGGGAGTTCGGAGCCTGGCTAGTGCACTCAAACTTAACAGCACCCTCGAATCCATTATCCTAAATGGGAATCAGATTAGCAAAGATGGTGCACAGTTCTTGGCAGAAGCATTGATGATCAACAAAATGCTGCGGTATTTGAACGTGCACGGCAACAATATTGGTGATGAAGGGGCGCAAAGTCTTGCCAAGGCACTCAAAGTAAACAATTCTCTCGTATCCATTGACTTAAACCAGAATCAAATAAGCACAGTAGGTGCAAATTTCTTGGCTGAGGCATTGATGGTTAACAAAATACTGGAGAATTTGTACATGAACATCAACAATATTGGTGATGAAGGGGTGCAGAGTCTGTCTAGTGCACTCAAACTTAACAACACCCTCGAATCCATTATCTTAAGTGGGAATCGGATTAGCAAAGATGGTGCACAGTTCATGGCCGAAGCATTGATGGTAAATAAAAGACTGGTGAGCATTAACTTACATAGCAACAATATTGGTGACAAAGGGGCAGAAAGTCTGGCTACGGCACTACAGGTAAACAACGCCATGAGATCCGTTATCTTAAGTAGTAATCAGATAAGCAAAGTGGGTGTGAAGTTCTTGGCTAAGGCATTGATGGTCAATACATCACTTCTTTCTATCAACCTAAGTAACAATTTTATCGACGATGAGGGAGCACTATGTCTTGCAGAGTCTTTTACAGTGAATAGAAGCCTTCGCAATATACAACTACGCAGTAATAGAATCACCGATATTGGAGCTACGCAATTGGCCGATGCAATCGAGTTTAACTGTGACTGTGGTGTTTCGACTATAAACTTGAACGGCAACCAAGTCAGCGCTGGCTTGCTTGACATGATTGAATCGATATGTAAAGCAAAACAGAGCAGTAAGGGCAAGGAACTCTCATCATCGACTACACTTGTTCAGCAATCGACTTTTCCTGCGACACTTCATCATGACGATGTTTTAGCTGGTGAGCAACATGATGCTCCTGACGTCGTTACTCCATCACAGCGTGACAACACTCCCGAAAATGAAAGCGACCATAGACGTGTCGAATGTATCACAAGAAGTAATAAGGCCTTGCAAGATGGGGACTTGGATGAGATAATAAAAGAGATAAACACAAGCACTGTACTCAGAGAGATCAAACTGTCCAACAATCTGATCACACTCGCGGACGGCAGATTTACGTCCGCATTAGCGTCAAACACCTCTATAAGAAAAATAAGTTTACAGAGCAACAGGATTGGTGACGAAGGGGTGCAAAGTCTTTGTGCTGCACTCAAAATTAACAACACCCTTAGATCCATTATCTTAAATGGGAATCAGATTAGCAAAGTAGGTACACAGTTCTTGGCAGATGCATTGATGTTAAACAACACACTCAATTTCATTAACTTGAATTGTAATCAGATAAGCAAAGTGGGTGCGAAGTTCTTGGCTGAAGCATTGATGGTCAATGCATCACTTCTCTCTATCAACCTAAGTAGTAATAAAATCGACGATGAGGGAGCACTATGTCTTGCAGAGTCTTTTACAGTGAATAGAAGCCTTCGCTGTGTACAACTATGCAATAATAGAATCACCGATATTGGAGCTACACAATTGGCCGATGCAATCGAGTTTAACCGTGACTGTGGTGTTTCGACGATAAACTTGAATGGCAACCAAGTCAGCGCTGGCTTGCTTGATAGGATTAAATCGATATGTAAAGCAAAAGATAGCAGCAAGGGCAATGAACTCTCATCAACAACTATTATTCAGACAGCTGCACAGAGCTCGAGGAAGAGGAAACGCAAGGCAAGGGCAAGTAAGGATGATCAGATTGCATCATTGAAAGAGCATATTGCGCGTCGTGAGAAGAATATTGCTCATTTGAATGACATTCTCAGACATGCCAAGCCAATTGTCGAAACTATAGATTTGACCACCAATGAAGCTGAACATGCAACCAAGAGAACACGGACAGAGTCGAATGTCAAGTCTACCCTAGCAATAATGTACGAACAAAATCAAAAGATAGTTCATATCAAGAAAGAGAAGATGGATACCGAAATTGTGTTGGAAAGTATACGTGGAGAGAAGAATGTAGTGGAGGCTGACTTAAAGGAAGTAAAAGAGGATCTAGAAGATGCAAATGAGCTCGTTGGTCAAATGTCTCTTACCACTGATATCTGGCAAGGTCGGTTTGACGAACTTGTGGCATTAGTGGAATCAGGTAATGCCGATGGTGCATCGATCAATGCCATTCGTAATAGGCCATTGGCAAGCGGGAAATAAAGATGATAAGTTTAATGTTCTACCTTGTTTCAAGGAAAATACTCGGGTTTAGCTATATGTAAAAAAGTAATGGTGCGAGAAATTTCTTCTCTCCCTCTATAGCCAGTTCCAATCCGACTATAGTGAAAAAGAATCGCTCCCCACCGAACCCCACCTCCCCTTTTACCCAGGTGATGCCTGTCCGGGACTAGGTTTTGCGTTCAGCTGCACGAGTCTGATTGCAAAAGTCTTTATGACTCGGCCAGTGTAAGCGTTGACACTCTGTACTGCAATACTGTGCGATCCTGCATCGAGTGCAAACTAACAGCTTCTTGCGTTCATTTCTTGTTTGACACTGATAGCAAAGTCCCTGCTTTTCATCCGTTCTCCGTAAGTGGGCATAAGTCTCTTCCAGGCAATGACATCCACTTCGTGTGTGATAGAATTTTGTAATTTCACGTAGATTATCCCCAGAGGACATTAAATCACGAAGTTTTGAATTGTATACGACACTATCTATCCCACCCGATTTGACGTCGGTGGCTAATATAGTGTGTGCAACAATGTATGCCGCATCTATGCCTCCTTCAAGAAGGAGCATTTGTCCATAATGCACGAGAACAGATAATAGTGCAGGTGCGAACTCCTCGGTGTGAATTTTAAGATTCGAAGGCACGAGGTCCATCACTTCGTTCCACATTACCGTTACTTTGACTTGATCTTCTGGTCTATTGTATTTGAGTAAGACTTGACTCAATGCCTTCGAATATGCTGACATGAATTTTTCTACAGTAAGAGGGAGACCAGCACTAAACGCAGATCTTGAACCATGAAGACAATTGGCATAATCCACAGGAAGACGAATTCCCGTGAACTTCTCGAGCCCGCCGTCATTGTTGGCACTTCCGAACCCTAACCGTTCAAGCCCAAGCCCCACGCAAACTTGACCAACGCCGTCATTGTTGGCATTGCTAGCAGCCATCGGCTTAGACGTCGACTTACTCCCCTTGCTCTTCTTACCCATCTTTGGTTCCTGAATGACTTTAGCGTGCCGTTGATCCAAAGTTGTCTCCCATCCTGTTGAGTTCCCTTCCCTTCTCTCCACGAGCCAAAAACCACTTTCTTTACACACCACAATATTCTTTACCTATCTCCACCTCACCATGTCCGCTTCCGCTACCACTGCCGCGTCTCGTACGACCATTAAGGCATACCGTCGTGCCGCCGCCAAGGTTACGCCACGTCTTTCACCCACCTCCCTATCACTACTAGCGGATGAAATGGAACGTGCACAATTACCACATATCCCAACTTCAGTATTTGCTATACCCACAAGTGTACGTACGAATCCATATGTGTTGTATAATACAGATGGGACTAGTTCCCACCCGTACCGTCATGACAGTGAAGCTACTCCAAGTAGTAATACAGAGGAGAGGAAGAATCCAGGTGCAGTTGTACGTAGTATAGGCACGGCACGACGCGTCTTTATATTAAATTCGGCATTCACGCCGTCTGAAATGGACGGGCTAGCCTACCGCTTGGGCGTAATGAGCACGAATGATGCTATTAACTCCGTACTTCTGGCTAATCCATTAGAAGATGCTGAACTTAATGGAGACATGTCCAATAATGTTACGGTATTACCCACATTTATGGAAGAAGATGAACCGGGCAAACATTTAGATGCACGATTAAACAAGGCATTAAATTATAATAATAAGGGTGGTAGTCAATCCCCGTTTGATAGTGCAGGACGTAAGACTGATTTTATTAAATCTATATTAAATGAAACATTTGGTAATGGACATGCTAGTCCATATGTCAGTTGTGGATATGATGCACGATATGTCTATGAATCAGGATTATTGGGAGGAGGAGGAGGAGGAGGAGGGTCGGGGGGAATGACGACAGATACGAAGCAAAGGATAGACACGGAACTGTTAAGTCCAATGATGAAATTGTCAAATTCTGTTCGTGGATCAACGACACATCATCATAATCTCGACGGAGTAGGAGGAGGGAGAAAAAGTAAGGTACCAATTATCTCTTTTCCACATGGTTTAGTAACCGATGGAGGGTATTCCCTCCTTCTTAGTTCGTACGTATTGGCAACATACTCTACATCTTATCGTGTACTACATCCACTACGTGGATTGGCGTTCGATCCATGTGGGTTGTCCTACTTACTACCACGTATCGGACAAGAATTCCATCAAGCATCAAGTAAGTATTCCATGTCAATCGCTGCTATGCTGAGCCTGACCGGCTATGAAGCCAATGCACAAGATATGATCGCGACGGGACTAGCCACACATTATGTCGGGGGGCCGTACAAATTAAACTTACTGGAGCGTGCATTAATGGATATTAATTCGCGCGAGTATCAAAACCTACATCCCAAACCATCGGGATTGTATGGCCGAGAAGATGATTGGGGTGGTGAGACGGATATTAATTTACATTTTCATAATGTTGCTGTTGGAAATTTGATACAAAATTTGAGTGAATATGATGCTGCCGGTGCGGATGAGTATGGATGTTACTTGAGTGATATGCTCGATGATGAGACCGGTCTATATTTGAAGGATAAGGACCCGAGTTTGACGTTGGCAGAGGACAGAGTGCAATTATATGGTGAATTAGAAAGTGACTTGGTTAATTGGGCGGCAACATTTGCGTCTGCATTTGCAAATGAGAATACTGTACCTGGAATATTGGCCCGGTTACGTGAAATAGCAGCAACAAAAGCACAATTTGTGAACAAATTGGGGTATGAAGAGGACGTCGAGGTTGCCGATATGGCACAATCATTAATTCATGATATGGAACGACGTAGTCCATTGGCATTATGTGTTACCAACCGGTTATTACGATTGGGCGCCGAACATGGTGAGACAATGGAATTGTGTATGGAACGTGAACGACAGAGTCAGGCCAAGCTTTACATGAAGGCTGATGGAGATTATGTACGATGGGCACGAAGTGGTAGTGGTGTTGGACTTGTGTATATGCCGCATGGCAGTGCATCGTTGTTTAAGGATAAGGAGGATACATATGGTGGTGGTTGGACACATAAGTCCGTGGGGGATGTGACAGAGGATGAAATTGATGAGATTGTGGGAATGTAAAAATATGATATACCCAGTTTTCCGTCTGGTGATGACGGATCGAGCTGCTAAAAGATTAGTGGCATATATTATTCCTAGTCACAGATAGAATTCACAAAGTATCGCTTCTTATTTTCCGCTTCCTAAGGGTCTATTGCGAATGGCATTGATCGATGCACCATCGGCATGACCTGATTCCATCAATGCCACAAGTTCGTCAAACCGACCTTGCCAGATATCAGTGGTAAGAGACATTTGTCCTACGAGCTCTTTCGCATCTTCTAGATCATCTTTTACTTCCTTTAAGTCAGCCTCCACTACATTCTTCTCTCCACGTATACTTTCCAACGCCATCTCGGTATCCATCTTCTCTTTCTTGATATGAATCACCTTCTGCGTTTGTTCGTACATTATTGCATGTGCATCCTCAAGATCTGCACTTAGTTCTTTGAAGGTACTCATCACAGTATGATTCGCCAACTTGGTAGCAGCATTCTCCTGCTTGATTTGAACTATCTTTTGATTTTGCTCGTACATTATTGCTTGGTTCGACTTGACATCCGTCTCCGTCCGTGATCGCTTGGTTGCATGTTCAGCTTCATCGGTGGTCAAATCTATAGTTTCGACAATTGGCGTGGCATGTCTGAGATTGTCATTCAAACGAGCATTATCCTTCTCAAGACGCGCAATGTGCTCTTTCAATAATGCAATTTGATCATCCTTACTTGCATTTGCCTTGCGATTCCTCTTCCTCGAGCTCTGTACAGCTGTCTGAATAATAGTTGTTGATGAGAGTTCATTGCCCTTGCTGCTATCTTTTGCTTTACATATCGATTTAATCCTGTCAAGCAGGCTGATGCTGACTTGGTTGCCATTCAAGTTTATAGTCGTAACACCACAGTCACAATTAAACTCGATTGCATCGGCCAATTGTGTAGCTCCGATATCGGTGATTCTATTATTGCATAGTTGTATACTTCGAAGACTTCGATTCACTGTGAAAGACTCAGCAAGACTTTGTGCTCCCTCATCACCAATATTGTTGCCGTTCAAGTAAATACTCTCCAGTGTAGTATTGACCGTCAATGCTTCAGCCAAAAACTTTGAACCTACTTTGCCAATCTGATTTTCATCTAAGTCAATGGATTTGAGGGTGCTGTTAAGTTTGAGTGCAGCGCGAAGACTTTGTGCCCCTTCGTCACCAATCTTGTTGCCGATCAGGTTCAAAATCTCCAGCCTTATGTTAACCATCAATGCATCCGCCAAGAACTTCACGCCTACTTTGCTTATCTGATTACAATTCAAGTTAATGCGTGTGAGAGTGGTGTTTACTTTGAGTGCAGCACAAAGACTTTGCACCCCTTCGTCACCAATCCTGTTGCTCTGTAAGTAAAAATTATCCAGTGATGTATTAACGATCAATGCTTCTGCCAAGAACTGTGCACCATCTTTGCTTATCTGATTCCCAATTAAGTTAATGTACCTTAGGGTGTTGTTGACTTTAAGCGCACTAGCCAGACTCCGAACTCCCTCGTCACCAATTGTGTTGCCATGTAAATTGATTTTTTGAAGAGAGGTGTTTGACGCTAACGCGGCCGTAAATCTGCCATCCGCGAGTGTGATCAGATTGTTGGACAGTTTGATCTCTCTGAGTACAGTGCTCGTGTTTATCTCTTTTATTAACTCGTCCAAGTCCTCATCTTTTAAGTCCTTATTACTTCCATTGATACATTTGACGCGTTCAATTTTGCAGTCGATTTTTAGAGCATTGTCGCGTTGTGAGGTCACGGCGAACTCGACGACAGGGGCATTATTATGATTCTTACCAGCTAGTACGCCATCATGTTGTTGTTGTAGCGTTGCCGGTGGAGTCCATCGCTTAACACTATGAGTAATATTCGTCGTTGAATGAGTTATGTTACTAGCCATGTTTGGCGTTGAAATTTTGGTGGCAGATTGATTATGCTGCGTTGCAGGTGGATTCCATCGCGTATTAACATGATCAGTCGATGTAGAAGTAATGTTGCTTTGCCAGCTTTCGCTCCAAGTCAGCGAAGTTGTTCCGTTTCGTGTTGTCATTGCACGTTTGTTTCTCCCGCCTCCTCGCCTTGGCAACATGACATACGGATGATGCCACCTTGCCGAGACTCGGTCTCTATATTACTCGTTTAAAAAATAAATCAACGGCAACAACATCGATGTTGATTTCGAACTATCACCTCCACCACTGGCTATGTGCAATATGTCTTTACTGCAGCACCGTTTTGGTTCACCCGGCAACAACAGTGGTACATCGCAGTGATACCATCGCAGCAATGATTCGTACATCAGGGGAGGCAATACACTCATCGTATCTCCTGACCGGCTGTGCCTAACACTTGCAATGGTTACCACAATCGGAAGGAGGGGCAGTGGAGCAAGAATAACAAAGGTTGATGCAGCGTGTACCTTCCAAAATCAAGTGGCAGTAGAATACGTCAAATTGTTGCTGGTATTGATGGAAGACTGGTGACGAAATTGGATGATTTATGTATGTGGGAAAAGAACGGCTATTCTAGGTACGAGAATAATTCATCATCGTAAGACGACCGAGAAATGTCGTTTGTTTCCAGACCAAGGAGGGGAGAATATGAAGATGGTGCCAACGAGACAAAGAAGAAAAAAGCGCAAGGCAGGTGACGGAGACATT
>Ga0247833_1004806_pt1 | contig 16296 bp, 14 predicted proteins | sample LaCruzMarch2015__7_FD_187117 | JGI IMG/M metagenome (GOLD analysis project Ga0247833, IMG submission 187117) | Freshwater microbial communities from meromictic Lake La Cruz, Castile-La Mancha, Spain - LaCruzMarch2015_8m | ecosystem: Environmental > Aquatic > Freshwater > Lake | place: Spain...
AGACGACAAAGACGTTCGATCAAGCCTCGCGCCAAGAAGAAACCCCGTAAGAAGGCCAACGACATGTCGAAAAGGAAGGCACGTAGTGATCCCGAAGCGGCGGTTGATCCTCGGTCGACCTCTCTCCTACATTCAATCGATCTATTGAATTCGAAAACGACACCAAAGATCGTCGCCAAGGCTTTACTTGCTCTCCTTCCACAAGGCGCCACGAAGCATGATGCTGCAGCAAAGACCCTCATCAAATCATTTCCTCTATTTACGGCAGAGCTGGAGGCCAGGACCAGCGCCTTGACTCGAAAGACTGAGTCGGAGGGGACACGTTTGCCCATCGCCTTCCATTTCCCCTACTCGGGTGCCGAATGACGGCGAAGAAGACGGGGGAACGTCTGTGGTTATTAACATTCCGGAGGAATGTTTTATCAAAATGCTCTCATTCCTCAATGGCAAGAAGGTCGTGAATGTGTCCACGGTAAGCAAGGTCTGGTTATCTATCAGTCGCAAGCCAGAAGTATGGAATCGGCTAGATAGCAAAAATGGCCTAGCATCATGGCGCAAAGACAAGAGGTTGAACATGACGTCGCTCTTGGCATTGCTTGGTCGTCCGCAATTCACCAATCTGAAACACCTTCAATTGCCAAATAAGTGCAAGGTGGGGAAGAACAGTTTACGATCAATCGCAAGAGCTTGTCCTAACCTAGAAACGTTTGACATGGGCGGTTCACGTGGAAGTGATAGTGATCTTCTCACCGCGACTGAGGTATTCAGCAAACTCACGGGTCTTCACTTTTGCATGGACATGAACATTACGAATAATGGTATCATGTCAGCTGTGAGAATGATGGGAGCGCAACTACTCGATCTTCGTATTGAAAAAGGTTTAATGATTAAGTTCCTCTCAGACGAGGCGTTGGGTGTCATCGCCGAGTTCTGTCCAAACCTGAAGCACTTCTCATATGAAACGGACATCAATCTGATATTTTCGTGGCTCGTAATCTGAGTGCCAGCAGTATCACAAGCTTCGTAAGGAAATGTCGTCGTCTAGAAGTTCTTGAGCTCATTGGTGTTAAGACATTCAGCAGGGATGATTTCGCTGCCATCTTGAGCATGTTAGAGCATGATGACAACAAGCTGCATGCGATACGCAAAATCCATCTCCGAGGATATCCATTTGTCATTGGTGACAAGCCATTTAGGATCACTGAGAGAATCTGAATTCACGAGTGACTAAGATAAAATCTATTACAATTATGATTAAATGTGTATAAGATCTGTCGCATACCTCGTTTGAATTATTTAGCATTTATCGATAGGGGATGAGTTTACCAGTCCTGTTGACGAGAACAATGATAAAACTCAGTATGAGGTCATGGATTAGGTTCGTCTAACTTTTGCAATAGCAAGAATGAATTTCAATCACATCGCTATAACTTAAACTAGACCAACACATCCCACTCTGGGCATCACAATGATGAAGTTCTCTTGTAGGAGAAGGTTTTTGTAAGTGGATCTGTACTGTAATGGATTCACTCGACTGCCATCAAACTTAGCCTTAAAACAACATTAAATTGCAGTTCTTAGTAACCTTATTCTACATGCCTCATCTACATAGTGTTCAAGATATTTTGGATACCATCATTTCGCATCTACAAATCTACCCGAGGACAGAGAAAGACTCATCCCAACAGATCTACTACTGGAGGTACTACTGGTGCTTTATCGGACCTATCACGATTTCTAGATGACTCCTCCTCCGAAAAGCCATCATCATCGTCTGGCGACTCCCCCACTCCCATACGTCTGCGTTCGCTAGCCTCGGCCGAGAACGCTTGATGAAATCCCATATTCCGAGTTGATGCTGGGATCCTCGTCGTCGATGTTGTTGGTGACATTGTACGATTTTCATACTCATTATCATACCTCCCACGCATCCTAGCTTCTTCATCATTGATCTGCGATGTAGACACCCCCGTCACTGCCTCCATTTGCTGCTCACTTTCACGTGATGCAATCATGGCATAATCACGTGCATTCCTCATACAGCCCAGAATTATCTTACGTAATGCCGTAACATCATTCGTCGTGTTGAATCCATCCTCACTATCACAACCATTCCCACCAGTCACTCCATTCCTATGATGAGTGGGAGAGTTTATCATATCATCCTCTCGTGCTGCAAAGGCTGCTGCAATCGTTGGACCGTAGTCCATCCATCTTTCAAGTTTGAAGTGAAGCCTGAAATTTGATGTTGTTGTTGATGATCGTGAGAGAGAAATGAAAAACAGCCGCCCCTAAAATGTGAAACAAGAAACGAAACTTACATCGTATTCCTCCCATATGGCTTTTTACGTATCTGTGTAACCTGATATCCCATAACACTTGGTTTCTTCAAATCACCCACAAAGTCAATCCGTAACTTGACCAGAAACTCCCGTGCCTTCATGGTATGATACGGGTTATTTAACCAATCATCATAATCTGTAAATGATCGAAAGAATAGTACTGATGTTGGACCATACTGTATCCAAAAACTTTGTTTCCACTTGCGCATCAGTACAGTACGGAAGGATATACGCGACAAGACGTACCCGGCATGATATACTAATTCATACTTTGGTAATGGTGATGATTGTGGGGATGCTGAATTAGTTGATAGATATTCGGCATGTGGACGTGATGCTGATCGTGGTGGTGGAGGTGCTATATTAGGATTACGATCCCATGGTTGATGATGCTGCTGCTGCTGCTGCTGTTCAGTGGATGATTTCTTTTTTGTTTTAGTCTTCCCCTCTTTTGTGATCTTAGGTGTTGGAACATCACTACCATTCAGTCCGTCTTCTCCAAGGAAGTCACCATCATTCTTACGATCCTCCCCCTCGTCATTGTCATCTAACTCAACATCAACTAGGGCAAGTCCTTCCTCCTCTTCTTTACTTATTAGTAGTGACGTGTTATTTTCATTATTGGTTGTCATTTCAAAATCAAACATCCGCACCTCTTCTACCGTCTGCTGCTGGTGGTGGTGTGGCTGTTGCTGTAGAGCGTAGGGATATGTTTGCTGTGTGTGTAGCTGCACCTGCTGGTTTTGTTGTCCCCCACCAAAGAGTGCAATGAGTGGATCAACCTGTCGTGAATTATGAAACCAATGACAATTTTCAGATTGGGTGATTTGTTTTTTTGTAAGGAAGAGATGATTGATGATTAAAGAGTGTAAAGAAAAAAAAAGACGTTAGCAATGAGATATTTCAGATTTTTGCTGCAGCAAAAAGTACAAAGCAAACAAAATGAAAATGATGAAAGGAAAAACCCACCAAAGCGGGAGAAGCAACATGTGGAAATGGCTGCTGTTGAAGCTGAGACTGCTGTACCCCCCATGGAGATGATGATGCGATTGTTCCATTATTATTCTGTTGTGGAGCAAGGAGTTGCTGCTGCTGCTGCTGCTGCTGATTCGGCTGCATTGCCCAGGGAGATGCAACCGCGCTGGCTGCCACGGGTATCATTTGTTGCTGATAAAAAGCCGGCTGTGACTGCTGATTATATAGCTGCGGCTGCGACTGTTGTGGATGCGGCGGCGATGGTGGTTGTTGCTGCTGCTGCTGCTGCTGCTGGATCATCGTTGCGAATGGATTACCATCGTCTACGATCATGGCGGGGGCCGCAAAAGGATCTTGCTGCTGATACGACTGCTGCTGCTGCACCATCGGTGCTGGTGGCTGTTGCACGACTGTCGAGTAGGTGTCAAACCCATCGAAGGGATTGGACGTAGGAGGTTGGGGTGTTGCCATGTTTAAAGTTTGGAGGAGATAGGATAGGGCTCCTCTTTTTCTTCACGGACTTCTCTTCTCCTCTCCCCGCCCCAGGAGTGGTTTTAGACACACCGTCCGAAGGCCCGGACAGTTTGTTTGTCCAAATAGTGACAGTGTTTGTCCAAATAGTGACAAAAAATACTTAATGGTAGTGACGTTTAGATTTCTTTTACTATTTTTTGCTTATTGATGAGAAGCGCATTTCTCCCTTCCGGTTCGTGGATTGCCCTCTTTTGGCTTCCCGCCGAGACGCTGAGTCTAAAACGACTCCCAGTAGTCGTTTGGACCAATTTGGACCAGGAGGTCTGACTCCGCCACGCTGAACTCCGCCACGATTTCTACGCAGCCCGCCACCCATTTTCAGGTCGGAATTAGTACCCCTGAGTTCCGCCGCGACGATGCGACACTGAGATATGACGTCACGCTGCGACACCTATCCCTATCCCTATCCTAACCCTAGCCGCGCCATCTCTAGCTTGGACCATCATTCATCCAGATTCATCCTCTTTGCTTAACGTTCGTGTCGCGGGGGGTGGGATTATTGCTCGGGTGGTGGCGGTCGTTTAATCGCGTGGGGTGGGAGTATCGCCACCCTCTTCGGTGACGCCGAAGAGGTGATACTCCTGCAGGAGGGGCGCAGGAGGGGCCGAAAAGTACCCTTCTGCGCTATTGATTTGACCGTAGCGATTAAACAATCATACCCATTACTTTTATATGCCAATAAAGATCCAATCGAGGTCAACCAAGCAGCAACAACAAACAATTATCAATAGAGGAGAGTACGACGGTACGACCACGACCAATAATACAGGCAGCAACAACAACAACATCATTATCGCTTGAGAGTGAGGTACAACGGTACGACGATTATACGACAACCTCTTTTTATGAAACCATAGCCTCCACCTCTCAGTCACAATGGTATCAACTCTGGTCGTATGACAGGTTATGCACAATCATCGTTAAAATCGGCATATGCTTGGGCAGCTCCGCCAATGTTTCCTCGTTGTCGACCAACACCTTGTCGTTGCGCACGACGACATTGAGGAGCAATTTACCTTTGGCGCGGACATTAAGGGGGTATCTGCCATTGTCGGTAATTCAGTGGCATCAAAAGTATCGACGACAACAACAACAACAGATCCTGCGGGGTGGTGGTCATCCCAACAGCAGCAGCAGTTATAGTTACAACAACAACCACCCGTCGTACAACATAATTTGACATTTAAAACGCAAATGAAACTATCGTCCACGGAGTAGGAGTAGGAAGAGGAGGAGGAGCGACAACAACAACAACAGCATCAGGACAGACCCTTGTCGGTATTATTTATTTCTTATAATAGACTAAATTAGACTACATGAAACTCAAATCTTTTATAAATATAAATTATTGTAGCTTAGTAATGTTCTATTCAGGTGGATAGACTATTGCATCATTGCTATCATTATTCACAACTGACGATGTTAGAATAGCGGCGTGTTAACGACGACGTCAACGAATGGAACTTGTTGATGCACTGCTGTTGTCTGCACGTAACATGACTCTTTACTCAACTGTCCGATCAGTGGTGTCACCAGCGATGACTTCGCCAACCAGTGCTGTCGATTCGATTATGGAGGAGGAATCGTTAATGCCGTCTTCGTGGATTTACTCGTCCGAGACTGTGCAGGTTCATACTCTCCTCGAGCTACGCATGTACATAGCGATTGTAGGAGTACTCATGTTTATTAGGGTTAGGCGAACGAAAACATAATCTGTATGTCCGATGTCCCCTCGAGTAGGAGGATCGATCCGGCATTGATGGCGGTAGAGGCAGTGAGGTGTCAACTGACCTCACGCACCTTTGGCGACCAAGGACGTGCATTTGATCACAGTAATACTTCCAACCGAGGGAAGTGGTTGCTTTACCAAAATCTAAGTGCATCGTGCTCCTCTGCTCTGTCGAACTTTGTCGTGTCGATGGTCTTACTCCCTGATTCGAATGTGGCAACGTCGTTCGCCTACGACGTACGGTCGAATGTACTCCTGTTTCTAGTGGATTGCATACCCATCATCGATTGCAAACTGTCAGATGATGGTGAATGTCTCGGTGGAGCTGTTTTGCAGACGATACATATCATCCTATCATCATCAAGGCCCTCATTTATCGAACACTTTGAGAACAGGTGCATGGCAATGGGTCTTCTCTCGCACTCATGATGAAGAACTCATTACAATCGGCAACGGGCCGGAAGTGATATTGCCGGTAAACAAGGAAGACGTTCTCCAACTCAGGTTGCGTGACAGGATGCCTTCGACTTTTGCTATCTTTACGGGACGATGGTAGATCGCGCCCTCGCACCGATGAGGCCATATCGCGCCTGGATTTGGGCAATTATGGTTTCATAAAAAGAGGTTGTCGTATAATTGCTACGGTCAAATCAATAGCACAAAAGGGTACTTTTCGGCCCCTCCTGCGCCACTCCTGCAGGCAGGAGTATCACCTCTTCGGCGTCACCTTAGATTGGCGATACTCCCACCCCACGCGATTAAATGACCGCCACCACCCGAGCAATATTCCCACCCGTTAAGCAACGAGTATGAATGATGGTCCAAGCAAGAGATGGCGCGGCTAGGGTTAGGATAGGGTCGCATCGTCGTGGCGGAACTCAGGGGTACTAATTCCGACCTGAAAATGGGTGGCGGGCTGCGTAGAAATCGTGGCGGAGTTCAGCGTGGCGGAGTCAGACCTCCTGCGCGCAGCAGCAATACCTAGACGTTGCCATCGGAACTTCTTGTCTAATCACAACCTTGCCTTCCTACAGCCAGAAAGGGCGGGAAAAGACTATTATCTAACCCAAAGCGGACAGCTAGCACCTCTAGATCGATCAATGACGGACAATAACGACGACAACCCGACCGCGGGGGATGATGAGGAGGAAGAGGATTATTATTCGTCCGCACACGACGATGACGATGAAGATGACGACGACCCCACCGTCCCACTTGCCGAGGTGGTCGAACTCGATGACGATGACGATATAATTGTGGAAGAAGAAGCGAAGGCGGAGGCGGCGAGGGGAGGGGGGGAGGGCAATGAAGAAAAACGACGCGTCGTTGCACCGCCATCGTCGGTCCATCTGGCAGGATTCGCCGCCGCTGCCCCCTCGTCGTCCTCCCCCGCCGGTAAGGAACGCAATAAACAGCAGGGACCATCACGGGCATGGCAAATCTTCTCTGGCTGGGGAGCTGCTGCTGCTACTACTACTGATGGGTCATCATCAACGTCGGCCATCGTAACCGCCACTTCAGCAACAGCGAAAATGACGGGGTCGGCAGCAGCAGCCGCAACGACCAAGACATTGTCACCCTGGTCCACGAAAATTACAACTCGAGTCGAATCAAAAACGGCAGCCACGGCCGCTGGTAAATTTGCCATCACACCCGCAGCCGAGGCTGTCATGGATGCCATACTTACTGCTGCTACCAACAACAACAACAACAACAACAACAACAACAACAACAACAACAACAACAACAATACCAACAATACCGGCTCTAACAATACTGATGATACTACTTCCGCGGTAACGGCAACACTTATGGATATGGATGCAGAGAAAAAGGAGGATGATGCAATTGATGAGGTTATGCGTACACTTCGACAAGATCATAACAACGACAATTATGAAGACGATGAGGAGGAGGGGAGGGGGGAGGGTGAGGATCCAATTGAATATGCAGCACGGAAACAAGCCGAGAAATTAAATCGTGATGCTCTATTTACGACCTATGAATCCAATTACAAATCCATACAAAGGGAAAATGACATGTTACGTAAACGTCTAACCGAGAAGGATGCCGAATTGGTCAATTATGTCAATGAAATATCAAAAGTACGTTCTAATTTGGATACGGCACAATTGGCACTCCAACAAAAGGTGGATTCAGCATCCTCATTCAATAACATGTACCAATCGGAACGTACTAATCATGAAACCACCAAATCGGAATTACTATGTGCTACAGAACGCTCAGATCGATTATTACGCGAGGCCGATCATTTACGTGCTGAAATATCACGTTTATCACAATCCAATGCCGAACATGTATCATTACTATGCTCAATGACAACTCAACATTCACGTAGTACTAGTGAGACGATGCCATTACGATTACAAATAAAACGATTGGAACAGGAATTAGATGCCGTAACATCCCATTCCAACTATCTCAATGGTGAAATTACAATTAAGTCGGATATTATCACTACATTAAAACGCGAACATTCGGTAGAGGTACGATCATTACGTTCGGAATTTGATCAAGTACGATATTTGCTCGAACGTACGGAACGTGATCTATCATCTACCAAACTCACGTCCGATCGTGCCAATCAGGAGTTGGAACGGATACAACAAAAGGTATACAACACTCAATTAGAGTACAATTCGCGTATTGAAATATTAGAAGTCGATTTATATAAAGAACGTGAATTAGCGTCAATGAAGGATCAACGTGTATTGCTAATGGAAGATCAAAATTCGGTATTAACGCGTAAAATGGATGAATTGCGTCAATTGGCACAAGAGGCGAGTGACGAAAAAGAAGCATTGACAAATGAAACACGGGCTCATTGGAATAAGATTGTCGAGGATGCCGTACAAAGTGTACGTCAGGAGGAGAAGGAGAAATTGGATGAAGTTGAGGGTCGGTTACATGATGCATTAGAGGCACGATCACGTATGGAGGAGGTTATTATGAATAGTAATAGTGGAAGTACTACTCCACGACGACGACGACTACGATTGGGGGATGGTGTTAATTCGACAAGTCCGATGCGTCTTCTCGAGGATGATAGTGGTGGGGGTGATAATAGTGAACCTCTTGGCCTAACTGACCTATACTCTCGATTGGCAGATACTGAAGATGATTTACGTGCCGAACGACGTGAGAATCAAAAATTATTACTCATACTTGAGAAAGTCCAACGTGATGTGGCCGCCAAAACCCCAGTAATTCGACAATGGCAAATGGAACATGAGAGTGCTCTCGAAGAGCTGGAAGTAACGAATGAACGATTACACTTTGCACGTCGGGAGGTTACCGATATACGTGCTGATAATCAAGAATTGGAATCGATGAATAGTCGATTAGAACGTGAATGTATGGAACTTCGGAGGGAGAATGTTGACCTAGCCACACAGATTCAGAGTCTACTCCAACGTCAAGCCGCGAAGTCAGCGGGAGATGTGGTATCATTTAATGATATTGCGTCACTCCAGGAGCAAAATCAAAAGTTGTTACGTAATCATCATTTCATGTCAGACAAGATTTCAGAGTTGGAGGATAAAATAACGAATGATCCTGATAGGGTTGAATTAACTTCACTCCGCACCGAGGTTGGTACCCTCCGTGAGGAAAGAGAGAAACAAACTACTCTCGTTGCCGGTATTGTACACCAACGCGATCTGTACCGTGCATTAGTGGCCAAGAATGATGCACAACTTATTGATGGACAACAGATGGGACAGGATCAACTTGCATTAGTCGATGCACGTGCCGAGCAGCTACCACTCATCGAGGCTAGGAATCATGACCTCGTTGAGGAGGTCGCAAAGTTAAAGGCTGAGGTATCATGCTTCAAGCATGAACAATCTGCCTTAGAGGGACGATTGGCACGTGTCGATTCACATGCCAATGAGTTGTCCACGTCGAATGAGCGTATGCGTGGAGACCTAACCACCGCAAAGGCTACCGTGGCTCGACTTGAAATCGATGTGTCACACTATCAAGGACAGATAGAACGATTGGAGAATTCTCTTGGGATGGTAAAATCGGAGTGTGAAAGTGAGTCACGGCGCAAGGCTCAGGTTGAGGGATTATTAAGCAATACTCAGACACATTTAGAAACTGCGAGGGGTGAGTTGGCAAAGAAAGAGCAGCAATATCAGCAAGCGTCGTCGAAGATGAGACTACTTGCTGTACAGCTTGAGACGTCGTCTGCGAATGAGAAACGCATCGAGTCCGAGGCAGGTGCACTTCGAGCTGAAATCGCTCGACAGGAAACTCTCCTCTCGTCCGTGCAGAGAATTGAGGCTAGTCTCGTGGCAAAGGCAGAGGGTGAGCTTGAGAGTCTTCAGGAGGAGTTGAAGCGTGTTCAAGAATTAAAGTCAGATGATGCCAAGAAGTATGATGTCGCCATTCAAAAGTTGGAGGGTAAGACAGCTGAGCTAGAGCTAAGCGTGAAAGATTTGACCACCCAAAAGGAAGCAGCGACTGTGAGCGCAACCAAAGCAACCATGGATTGTTCCAAGTTGACTATGCAGGTTCAACAACTAACAAAAGATCTCAAGACCACTGAGAAGGAATTGAAGGCCGCTAAGATTAAGCTTGGAGATGTAACCATTGATACTAGTGCCGAGGAGGCGCTTGAAGCCAAAGTCACGTCGCTGATGAATGAGCTTGACTCCACCAAGGCAGAACTAATCACGGTGCAGACAAGAGTTACTGACTACCAGGCCATTGCCAAATCCAGCGAAGAGCAGTTAGCTGAATTAACCACCGCCTCGACAAAGTACAAGGACGAAACTACGATAACATTAAAAAGGCTTCGAGAATTAGAAAAGTCTCAATGTGAGACTGTCGCAGAACTGACCAAGGATCTTATGTCCCACCGTAGCGAGAAGGAGAAGGCGATTAATGAGCTCAAGGCAAAAATTGACTCCCTTATGTCACAGCTCGTAGGGGCGAAATCGGATGCCACTAAGGCAATGTCCAGAACTGAATCACTAATTGCTGAGGCAAAACGTTATCAACTCGATGCCAAGAATGCCAATGTCAACTATGAGCGTGAATTGGCATTACACGCGGAGGCTCGGACGGCACTTCGTGATACTCTCTCCGAGATGGAATCTGAACAGCGTTTACGTGAGACTGTTGAGTTTCAGCTTGCTACGGCACAGGCAGAAATTAAGGCTGATAAAGTGGCATGGGAAACGTCCAAGATGAAGATGGAGGAATCATTATCCGAGGCCAAGTCAAGACTTGATGATATGCGTAGTCAAAATACCTTGCTGCATGACCAGATGGCATCTCTATCTGCGACTGTGGTGAAGTTTCAGTCTACGAAGGCATCTACTCTCATGGAGGGTGAATCACTTGGTGACGGAGCTGTTGACCAATCAGACGCTTCGGGTACAGTTGTGGAGAAACAGCTCTCTGATCTTCGCGAACTGCTTAGATTCAAACAATCAGAATGCGCTATACTTGAAGCAGATCTGGCGTCAGCGAAGCGTGCATCGGAGCGTGAGCGTATAGCTGCTGAATCGGCCAAGAGGACCCTCGAAGAGGCCAGGTCTGAGCTTAAGGTGTTGCGAGAGGCTGGCACAGACGAAGTCAGTGGTGCTAGTGCTTCCACAAAGGAAGTAGATGATATCCGTACCAAGCTGAGAGGTGCCGAGGAACAGCTTCTGCTCCTTCGCGAGAGCAACACCATGCTTCGAGAGGAATCCCAGAATGTGTCAAAGAGGTTATCTGAGGCCCAGTCTCAACTAAATGCATTAAAGTTATCTACTGCCCCACAGATGGAAAAGATGAAAAGTATGGAAGTCGAACAAGCATCTTTGGAGGCTGAGAAGGAGAGTCTATCCCGAGAAGTTGATGCCTGGAAGAATCGCGTTCATAATCTCGTTTCCAAATTCAATCAAATCGATCCCGAGGACTATGCCCAAGCTCTTATAACCGTTGATAAAATGAAGAGCGAATGTGCATCGCTCAAGGAACAGAAGGATTTGTCTGATGCCAACACGGCTAAGGCAGAGGGACTTGTGGCTAGACTCAAGAAAGAGATTGAGTCCCAGAAGGCATCTATAACCGCGTTCAAGAATGCGCTTGAAAAGACCAAGAAGGAGAAAGAAGAGTTATCGAAGGCATCAAGCTCGAACAAGCAAGCGAACATGAAAATTGCTGCGGCACAGGTGCGAGCTTACAAAGGTTGTGGATTTTATCTCTTTGACGATTCTCTCATATTGATTCATCTCTTTCCGATATTGTAGGCTACGACGAAGAAGGCTGAAGAAGACCTTACGGCAGCAAAGGCCGAAGTTGTTTTACTTACGTCAAGACTAGAAAATTTCAAGGTATGACGGCCGCAATTTGTGATCTCTCAGCTTGTTAACTATCATATTCTTGTTATCAAATTGTTGTACTCACTCCACTACGTTCTACCTCTCAGAAAATGATGCTTAAAATGCAGGCTGGTCTTCGAGATGCTAAGGTGAAAGAAGACATGGCAACAGAAACTGAAAAATCTTTGCAGAAGGCTATTGCTGATTTGAAGGGAAAACTCGACGCAACCAATACTACTATGAATGTGCAGCTGGCAGCAGCAGAATTAATTGAGGAAGTGGAGAAGACTCAGCCTGTAGAACAAACCAAAGCTCTTTCGACATCCACAGCCACTGAAGAAAAAGGCGAGACAACAAGTGCTGCCCCTGATGCAGCAATACCGGGGAAGAAAAAGGGGAAGAAGCGTAAGGCAACCCCTCCAAAGAAGAATGCTGCGTCAGGTGAAGAGGTAGAGGTTGTGGATGCGCCTAGTCAAAAGAAGGTTGCTTCACAGCCAATTACCGTCGAGAAGGTAGAGGTTACGTCTACCGCCGCTGACACAGAATCAGCTGTCGTGAATGTACAGGTTCCGCCGCCTCAAAAGGTGAAGAAGGCGCCGCCTCAAAAGAAGGTCATCGCGCAGACAGCTGCTACGAAGCAAGAGGATTCATCCGTCAATGCTGTACCGGATGCCGAGATTGTCAAGGCTGCGAATCAACAGATGGCACCAACACAGACGATTAAGAATCCGCCCCAGATGAGAATTGCTGTGCAAGAAGTTGCCGCAGCCATGACAGATACTACTACTGTCGCCATAGAAGCAGAAGCTGTTGCCGAGAGTGGTGCTCCAGATGAAAAGGAGCTTGAAATGAAAATGAAGCTGGAGCTGTAAGTTTACATATCGCTCTGCTCTTATTCTGGTCTTAGTTTCATTTATACTTACTGAGAATTCATGTTTATTAATGTAGGTTGAAGAAACGAAAGGCCGCTGCATTAGCTAAGAAGATTGAGTCTGAAAAACAAATGACTGAGCAGGACGATAGTAGTAGCAAGCCTAATGAATCATCGTCTACTTCAATTGTGGCTGTTGTGAACTCGGAAACTGCCAAGGCCGAAGCTCGGAGACTTCGATTTGCGAAACCTCTCGGGACTGGTAGAGACGATGTCGATGAAGCAGCGAAAGCGGAACCAATGAAAGTTGTTGATACAAAGTCAGGCGACCAACGAACTCTTGTTATGCCACCGTTGACATTTGGAGGTCCTCCACCCGACGATTCTCCTCCAAAGCCATCATTCTTTGGAGGAGGAGGAGGAGGAGGAGGACTGACCACCACTGCTTCCTCAACACCCATATTTGGCAGCGCTACAACTGCTCCATCATCCTTTTCGCCATTTGGTGCTCCTCCCGCAGCAGTACCACCACCTCCATCAATTGGTGGCAGTAGTAGTGGTGCATTACTTAATCTGACTCCTCCCGGCAGCGGCGGTGGTGCAGGTGGTGGTAATACACCTGTTAAATTCGTTTTTGGTAAGTCGGCGAATATTACCCTTGCCATACCAACTGGTACATCTCCGATGGTATCGGCAAAACAGACACTCTCTTCAACATTTGGTAAGGCATCACCATTTAGTGGTACTCCATTTGGTGGTGGATTTGGTGGTCCGCCAACACTTGCATTTGGGACAAGTCCATTTGGTGGTGGAGGAGGAGGTGGTGGGGCAGTAGAGGAGATGGCATCATCAAACAAACGTCCTGCGACAACTGACGAGGGTGGTCAGCCCGAGGAGAAGAAATTGCGCATAGGCCAGGAGGAGGAAGGGGAGGACGAAGAAGAAGATGTGGAGGAGGAGTGTGAAGTTGAGGGAACAGTTGAATGATCTATATTTGTACGAAAGCAAAATACCTAAGTTAGTTACCTATTTTTTATCTCTGAATAGCTCACCAACTTGAATTTCACAATTCTATTTATTCTAGATCTTTCAACGTGGATTCTGGCATACCTATGCAGGAGGGGCATCACGATTGTATGTCATTAAATATATGCTGTCAGTAAAGATATTGAAAAAGCATAAGTTGTTACAGCGGATTAGGTGTGGATTGGGCTAATGACTGCTACTATATACCTTGGAATATGTTCATCAAATTTGTCTCCTAAGCCTGCTTCCAGCTTGTCGAAGATGAGGAAGCTGACCCGAAAATAGTGAGTACTGTGAATTCTAGAATGAAGTTGGTGAATTGGGTGTGAAGATTTAGTGTTTGGTGTTTTTTAAGACATAGGCGTGCTTGAATGTACAATCAAACTAAGTTAGTATATAATCATGATTTCTTTTTCCACCACCCTGGTTGTTATTGTTGCTCTATTGTTGTTGATGATGTTGTTGCTGTTGTAGGATGCTGGCACAGCAGCCTTTTAAGGTCTTATGAATCTGAAACCACTCAAGGCTATATTTAGGCACCTCATCCAAACGTAGTGTGGTGAGATTGCATTCTTCTTTTGCGCTTGTTCTCTCCTTTTTGTGTTGCCTCCTCCTCCTTCTCCTTGCCTTAGTTGTTGTGTCTTTTCCGATAGTTAGTGCCTCCATCCCTATTTCATTGTTGCTGTTGAATTTATTCTCAACAATTGTTGAAATCTGTTGCTGTTGCTGTTGTTGCAGTGGTACTTGACAACTCTGTCTCAATCTAGATAGTAATTCATTCTTAACATCTTCTCTGATAAAACCATTTGATATCTTTCGAGTAGCATCTTCTAGCATACCTATCTTGCTACTACTTATACTACTCTGTTCCTTCATTTGTGATAATTGATTCATAACACTTTTTATTGTAAACCATTCAATACTATACTTCTGCACTCCACTTTCAAGAATCATCACAAGATCTTTTGTATCCATTACTACCTGCTGCTGTCTATCGTTGGTATTATTACTACCATCTTCTTTGGATGACGAGTTGCCATGATAGGAATGTGACAATTTCTTGTCTACCAAAAAAGGATGATGATTGTTCATATGTAACGGAGGAGTAGGTATGCCCGAGACGACTAATTTTGGACTCCTCTCCACTGTATTATTAGTACCCTCCAATTGCAACAATGTTGATCTATCATTGTTGTTGTTGTTGTTGCTGTGCAACATCGTTCCCTCACCACTATCACCAACTCCACTAGCAAAGTTTACAAACATATCATAATCTTCTTTCATACATGCCAATTCATCCTGTGCAACATCTAGCTTTAATTTAAGCATTGTATACTCACGTGATCCTTTGGTAAATTTACTTAATGCCTTTGACAAACCAGCACATTCTTCATTGGCACGATGTATATTTTCTTCCATGGCGGCGGTTGCAAATTGTGATGATTGCGGTGATAAGACTGACAATGATGATGATGATGATGATGATTGAGAGTTCATCAAGTTTGATGATATATAACTACTAGCACAGTCTTGTGATGGGGTTGAGCAGTCGTCTGTTGGAGAAGAAGACGAAGGAGACAAAGGATAGGCCTTGTCATTATCGTCATCATTGAGGGGCGGGGTGGTGGGCGATGAATTCAGGCTTAAAAGGTGAAACTCCTCTTCATGATGCTGTGCCCGCGGTGAGGACGGTGGGGTCGTATTTGGCTGAATCACCTGCAATTGCATCGGCATCGGCTGACACTGCTCCAGTTCGAACAGCTCCTCGTGTTTCTGATTTACTCGTGCAGCATCTCCCGTACCTGAAGATTGCAGCAACAGTCGCGAAGAGAGAGACTTCTTATTTTCGAATTGAATAGATGCGCTAATTCTGCTGCTGATTTTGTTGTTGATGCTGCGTGTTGATCGTAGCAATGGTGGTGGTGGACGACGTCTTCCTCTACTGTTATTATTACGTTGAATTTGTTTTCTTTCATCAATTATCGAACATTTCTCTCTAAAGCTCTTCATCAATGATGATGGTCGTTGATTTTGTTGTAGTTGATGTTGTTGTTGGTGGTGGTGCTGCTGCATCATCTCCGTCACAGCAGCTATGTGACGTCGACTTGCCTCGGCCTCGATTTCGAGGTGGACTCTACATGGGGGCTGCTCTATCTCCTTTTCACTGGTGGGGAAAAGGGCTATTCTACCTTTTGAGAAGAGGGTTTGTTTGAGAAGAAAGAATTGACCAGATTTTGTTTAACCCTTTGTCTACCGTGGCACATTTTTGGCACATTTTTTTCTGTACCGAGCCTACGTAGGAACTAGTGGCCCATTCAAGAATCGTAAATTGGGTCGATATCGAGAATAGATATATGTCATAAAAAACGGCCGTCATATATTAAACTATTAACATCAATGGATAGACGACTATCGGAGCTACCTAATCGCATTTCTACCCAGGACCTAACTCATCGTAGTAGGGGCGATATTCATGGTCAA
>Ga0247833_1004814_pt1 | contig 16277 bp, 15 predicted proteins | sample LaCruzMarch2015__7_FD_187117 | JGI IMG/M metagenome (GOLD analysis project Ga0247833, IMG submission 187117) | Freshwater microbial communities from meromictic Lake La Cruz, Castile-La Mancha, Spain - LaCruzMarch2015_8m | ecosystem: Environmental > Aquatic > Freshwater > Lake | place: Spain...
CAAAAAATCCGAAAGATCAATTTGATTTCTTTCCACTCACAGTTGATGTGGAAGAGCGAATGTATGCCGCTGGCAAAATTCCTGGATCATTCTTTCGTAGAGAAGGCCGTCCTTCTGAGGATGCAATCCTTACCTGCCGCTTAATCGATCGCCCATTGCGACCATCCTTTATTAAAGGATTACGTAATGAGGTTCAAATCGTTGTAACTGTTATGGCATTAAATCCAGATCATATGTATGACGTAATTGCGATTAACGCTGCATCTATGTCAACACAATTAGCTGGCTTACCATTTTCTGGTCCAATCGGTGGTGTGAGAGTTGCATTAATCGAGGGTCAGTGGGTTGCTTTCCCAAATCATTCTGATTTAGAAAAAGCAGTTTTTGATATGGTAGTTGCAGGTCGTATTTCAGATAATGATGTTGCAATTATGATGGTTGAAGCAGAGGCCACTGTTAAGACAATTGGATTAATTCAAGATGGCGCAACTGTGCCAACAGAGGAAATTGTCGGCCAAGGACTTGAGGCTGCTAAGCCATTTATTAAGATCCTATGTGAGGCTCAATTAGCACTTGCTAAAAAGGCCGCAAAACCAACTGGTGAGTTTCCAGTATTTCTTGAGTACCAAGATGATATTTATGCAGTAGTAGAAAAAGCTGCTAAAGATGATCTAGCAAAGGCATTAACTATTGCAGGTAAGCAAGATCGCGAAACAAAACTTGATGAAATTAATAAGTCTGTTGTAGAGAAGGTAAGTGTTGATTTCTCAGAAAGAAGTAAAGAGATATCAGCAGCACTTCGCTCTGTTACTAAGAAATTAGTACGCCAGCGAGTATTGCGCGAGAAGATTCGCATCGATGGTCGCGGACTTCGTGATATTCGTGCGTTAACTGCTGAAGTTGAGGTAATTCCTCGTGTTCATGGTTCTGCAATATTTGAACGTGGTGAGACTCAGATTCTGGGTATCACTACTTTAAATATGCTTAAGATGGAGCAACAACTAGACACACTTTCTCCAGAAGATCACAAACGCTATATGCATAACTACAACTTCCCGCCTTACTCAGTTGGTGAGACTGGTCGAGTTGGTTCGCCAAAGCGTCGTGAAATTGGACATGGTGCTCTTGCTGAACGCGCATTGCTGCCAGTACTACCAACTCGCGAAGAGTTTCCGTATGCAATTCGTCAGGTTTCAGAAGCTCTTGGTTCTAACGGATCAACATCTATGGGATCTGTATGTGCTTCAACAATGTCATTACTAAATGCAGGTGTGCCACTTAAGGCCTCTGTTGCTGGTATTGCCATGGGTCTTATTTCAGATGAGGTAGATGGTAAAACTGAGTACGTAGCACTTACCGATATCTTAGGAGCCGAAGATGCTTTCGGTGACATGGACTTTAAAGTTGCTGGTACAAAAGAGTTTGTTACTGCCCTGCAACTAGATACAAAACTAGATGGAATTCCAGCTTCAGTTCTTTCAGCTGCATTGCTGCAAGCAAAGGAAGCACGTCTTGCAATTCTTGATGTTATGAACCAAGCAATCTCATCACCTGATGAGATGTCATTACTTGCTCCTCGAATTATTTCAATTAAGGTGCCAGTAGACATGATTGGTGCAGTTATCGGGCCTAAGGGCAAGATGATTAATCAGATTCAAGATGAAACTGGCGCTGATATCACCATCGAAGATGATGGAACTATTTATATTGGAGCAACTGAAGGTTCAGCTGCTGAGGCTGCGAAAGCACAAATTAATGCGATCGCAAACCCAGTGCAACTATCTGTTGGTGATAAATTCAATGGCGCAGTTGTAAAACTTGCGACATTTGGTGCATTCATAAATCTAGCTCCAGGTAAAGATGGCTTGCTCCACATCTCCCAGATTCGCAAGATGCATGGTGGAAAGCGCATTGAAAACCTTGAAGAGGTAATGAAGGTAGGAGAGAAGATTGAAGTGGTTATTAATGAGATTGATCCAAAGGGTAAATACTCATTAGTTCCAGCAAATCTTCCAGATGAGGTAAAAGCCTAGATTTAACCAAAATCTAATCACTCCCGCGCTTAATACCCTTAAGTTGCGGGGGTTTTTATCTTTATGGTTTTTAAGTTTGCCCAAACTGCATAAATTACCTGCCAAACCCACTCATTATCTTCTACCCTTACGGTAGTGAGATAATTTAGATCAACTAAAAAATATTGAAGGGCATATCAATGAAGGTGGCAGTACTCGGAGCAAAGGGCAAAATGGGTTCAGAAGCCATCGCTGCAATTAAAGCAGCCAGTGACTTAACATTGAGCGCAGCCCTTGATCTTGGTGATTCGCTCGAACAATTAACTAAATCTGAAACAGAAGTAGTTGTAGATTTTACAACTCCAGAGGCGGTGATGAAAAACTTAGAGTTTGTGATCAGTAATGGTATTCATGCGGTAGTTGGCACAACTGGATTTGATGATGCCAAGCTTTCTAAGCTTAAGGATTTGTTAAGTAAGCATCCAAAGGTTGGCGCATTAATTGCGCCAAATTTTGGATTAGGTGCAGTTTTAATGATGCAATTTTCACAGACCGCTGCAAAGTACTTTGAAAGTGTTGAAATTATTGAACTACACCACGCCAATAAAGTGGACGCCCCTTCTGGTACTGCAATTAGAACAGCCCAGATGATTACCGACGCCCGTAAGCAAAGTAATAAAAGTGCTATGCCAGATGCCACAAGAACTGAGTTAACCGGAGCTAGAGGAACAAAGGTTGGTGATGTTCCAATTCACTCTGTTCGCTCCCATGGTTATGTGGCGCACCAAGAGGTGATTTTTGGCGATATGGGTGAAACCCTAACAATTCGCCATGACTCAATTAATCGGGCAGGCTTTATGCCTGGACTTTTAATTGGAATTAGAAATGTGAAAGAATACCCAGGGCTAACAATCGGTCTTGAGAATTATATGGAGGATATGAAATGAGTGAAATAACAATGTATGGAGCAGAATGGTGTGGAGATTGCCGCCGTTCAAAAAAGTTTTTAGATTCAAATAATGTTAAATTCAACTACATCGATGTTGAAGCTGATGCTTCGGCCTCAGATAAAGTCATTGAAATTAATGGCGGAATGCGCTCAATTCCAGTAATTATGTTCTCAGATGGAACCCATTTAACGGAGCCATCTGATTCTGCGCTAAAAGAAAAACTTGAGTCTTTAAAGGTTCTTTAAAACAAGTTATATATTCCAGCAGAGGTTATTGCTGCTGAGATTACAACTACTGGAAATGGCGCTTTAAACTTAAGAGCAATCAGAGCAACTGCTACCCCAGCTACTCTTTGATCAATTACTAGCTTGCTGCCTTGAGCAAATGTTTGAATACCAACTAGAGCGCTGAGTAAAACAATTGGGACAAGGGTATTAATTCTTTTAAATCTTGGCCGGTCTAGCCACTTTTCTGGAACGCTATGACCAATATATTTGTTTAAGAATGCGGTCAAGCTTGATCCAATTACTGCTATCCAAATTGCGGTCATTTTTTCCACCCAAAAATCACAGCAAGTATCACCGTAGTAATTATCGGCACTCCAGCAGGAGCCATTGGTGTTAGTAGCAATGCCAATGCAATTGCTGCTGCTGTGATTAAAAATTCTCTCTTCTTTTTAATTCGTGGCCAAACTAATCCACAAAATGCTGCTGGAACTGCCGCATCTAATCCCCATGCTGCTGGATCACCTATTGCACTTGCACCTAGGGCGCCTAAATAAGTGAATAAATTCCAAAAGACATAAACTCCAATACCTGTGACATAAAAACCACGGCGCCTGTCAGAGTCATTTTCTTGCAGAGTAGAAACGGCAGTTGATTCATCAATTGTTATTTGAGCAGCGAGAATTCTTTTTATCCCAATAACTTTTAGAATAGGAGCCATCTGAATTCCATAAAGTGCGTTACGAAAACCGAGCAAGGTAGCAGTTGCTATGGCGCTAATTGCAGATCCACCTGCGCCCATAATTCCAACAACTGCGAATTGTGATGCACCAGAGAAGAGTAAAAGTGAAAGTAGACAGGTTTGTAAGATCGAAAACCCTGCTGTTACTCCGGCTGCGCCAAAGGCTGCCCCGTAAAGACCAACGGTGAAGGCAACGCTTAAAGCGGTTCGATCTACCGGATTTGTCTTTGGATTAATGAACACGCCGACACCTTAATCCAAGCAAAGACCAATCACCAAAGATAGGGTCGCAGCCATGAGTGACGAGATCATTTTTCGCGAGGATATGTCAGTTGAGCTAGTTAAATCTAGTGCAAGTGATGCAGATGTTATTTGGGCTGCACGTGTTTCAACTGCAGGGGATAAATCATTAGAAGATGTTGGTTCTGATGCATCAAAGTCTGAAGGATTGATTAATTATTTAGCGAGAGAGCGACATGGTTCACCATTTGAACATACCTCTATGACATTTTTTATTTCAGCGCCAATTTTTGTTTTTAGAGAGTTTATGCGCCATCGAATTGCTTCATATAATGAAGAAAGCGGGCGCTATCGTGAACTTAAGCCAGTATTTTATGTTCCAAGTAAAGAGCGTAAATTAGTTCAAATAGGTAAAGCTGGTTCCTATACATTTATTGACGGTAATGCTGAACAATATGAGATAACTGTTAAAGCTATCAAAGAGACATGTAAATTGGCATACGCAAATTATCAGAAAATGCTTGATGCGGGAGTAGCGCGTGAGGTGGCCAGAGCAGTACTGCCGGTAACACTTTATTCTTCTATGTATGTCACGATGAATGCTCGAGCATTAATGAATTTTCTATCACTACGAACAGCCCGCGATGGTTCACATTTTCCGTCATACCCACAACGTGAAATTGAGATGGTTGCGGAGAAGATGGAAGCCGAATTCGCCAAACTAATGCCGATTACCTACGGAGCATTTGAAAAATCTGGCCGCATAGCGCCATAAATAAGCGGTAGCCTTAAGCCATGCAAATTACGCCACCATTTGGACGCTTAATTACCGCAATGGTTACACCATTTACTAAATCAGGTGAGATTGATTGGGCTGGGGTAGAAAAGATTGCTAATCATCTTGTTTCAACAGGACATGATGGAATTGCAGTAAATGGCACAACTGGTGAGGCGCCAACAACTTCTGATGATGAAAAAGATCAGATAGTTAGGACAGTTAGAAAAGTAGTCGGTGATAAAATTAAAATTATTGCTGGAGCAGGAAATAATGAAACTTCACACTCAGTTGAGCAAGCAAAGCGCGCCGCTAAGGCTGGAGCAGATGGTTTATTAGTTGTTACTTCTTATTACAATAAGCCACCACAAGCTGGAATTGAAGCTCACTTTAAAGCGATGGCAGATGCCACTGATGTACCAGTGATGATCTATGACATTCCAGGGCGTACCGGGGTTGAAATTGAGTCAGACACAATAGTGAAATTATCTGAGCATAAAAATATTGCAGCACTTAAAGATGCTAAAGGAAACCCAGCTGCTACCTCTTGGGTAATTAAAAGATGCGCAATTCCAGTCTATTCTGGCGATGATATTTTAAATCTTCCACTACTTTCAGTTGGAGCAGTTGGTTTTGTTTCAGTCTGCGGTCATACAGTGGGCGCAGAATTACGAGCGATGTTAGATGCCTGGTTTAAAGGAGATTCAAATAAGGCACTAGAAATACATCAACAATTACTTCCAGTATTTACTGGAACATTTCGCACACAAGGTGCGATTCTTACAAAGGCTGCATTAAATTTAATGGGTCTTCCTGGCGGATTTACTAGATTGCCACTTGTCGATGCAACCGAGGCGCAGGTCGCCCAACTAAAGGTTGATCTACAAGCAGGCGGCGTTAAATTAAAATAAATAAATGAATCATCCCCATCCTGGTCTGCCTTACCCTGCAAAATTAGCTAAAAAAACTCTGCGCATTGTGGCTCTTGGTGGCTTAGGTGAGATCGGTCGAAACATGACCGTATTTGAGTATGAGGGAAGATTATTAATTGTTGATTGTGGAGTCTTATTTCCTGGCGATGATCAACCTGGTATTGATTTAATTTTACCTGATTTTTCTTATCTTAAAGATAGAATGGATGATATTGAGGCAATCTTTTTAACTCATGGCCATGAGGATCACATTGGCGCTGTGCCATATTTGCTTAGAGAACGTAGTGATATTCGAATAATCGGTTCACAGTTAACACTTGCATTTGTAGCGCCAAAACTTAAGGAACGACGTATGAGTGCGCCAATGACTCAAGTTAAAGCGGGTCAAATAGAAAAAGTTGGTCCATTCACACTTGAATTTATAACAGTTAATCACTCGATTCCAGATTCACTTGCCGTTGCTATTAAAACGCCAGCAGGAGTTATTTTACATACCGGTGATTTTAAGATGGACAAGATGCCACTAGATGGAAAGGTTACTGATTTAGAAACTTTTGCAAGGTTAGGTAAAGAAGGAGTGGATCTATTCTTAGTGGATTCAACAAATGCTGATGTTCCTGGCCTAACAGTTGCCGAGAAAGATATCTATCCAGCACTTAAGGAGGCGATAGCTAAGACACCTCGCCGGGTTGTTGTCACCTCATTTGCATCTCACGTGCACCGAATACAGCAAGTTCTAAATGCTGCCCAAGAGGCAAACCGTAAAGTCGCCTATGTAGGTAGGTCAATGATTCGAAATATGAAGTTAGCTGAAGATTTAGGATATTTAAAAGTACCAACTGGATTAGTTGTTGATTATAAAGACATTGATAGTTTTGGCGACAAGATTGTATTAATTTGCACCGGCTCTCAAGGTGAACCACTTGCCGCACTCTCTAGAATCGCAAATGGTGATCATGAGATTATGGTTGGAAAAGGTGACACAGTTGTGCTGGCCTCTTCGTTAATCCCAGGAAATGAAAAATCTGTTTACCGAGTAATTAATGAATTAACTAGATTTGGTGCCCATGTTGTGCATAAAGGAAATGCAATGGTGCATGTATCTGGCCATGCTTCAGCTGGTGAACTTCTACATTGTTATGAAGTTGTTAAACCAAAAAATGTATTGCCAGTTCATGGTGAGTGGCGACATATGAGAGCAAATGCTGATCTTGCAATGCAGTCCGGGTTATCAGAGCACAATGTTGTAATTGCTGAAAATGGAATCACTATTGATGTTGCAGATGGGCATGCGGATATCTCAGGATCAATTCCTTGCGGTTATGTTTATGTTGATGGGCAAAGTGTTGGAGAAATTACGGAGAGCTCATTAAAGGATAGAAGAATTTTAGGAGATGAAGGATTTATCTCAGTTGTTGTAGTAATTGATTCCCAAAGTGGAAAGATTGTGGCAGGCCCAGATATTCACGCAAGGGGATTTACGGAGGATCAAACTTTATTTGATGATGTTAAAGGTGATATTGAAAAGGCATTAAGTAAGGCGGTGGCGGGCGGATTTAATGGCACACACCAACTCTCTCAAGTTGTTCGCAAAACAATCGGAAGCTGGGTGGGGGAGGAACATCGTCGAAAACCGATGATCATTCCATTAGTAGTTGAGGTTTAGTAATCAAGATTTAGTTAAGTTTTAGGATAAAGTGCGCGCCGATTACGCCAAGTAATTAACTTATTCTTTAGGCTTATCTTCTATGGCAAAGAAGAAAAACTCAGCAAAGAAATCCGGAATATTACCGGGGGTTGCACGCGCAATCAGTTCAATTTGGCATTTAATTTCTAAAATTATAGGTAGCGCAGTTAGGTTTGTTTTTAGGTCATCAAAGGATTTAGATCCTGAACACCAGCGCGATGGCATTGCATTCTTTCTTTTTATTTTAGCTCTACTTGCAGGATCTGGGACTTGGTTTGGCTTAGATAATGTATTAGGTAGAGGTATTTATGCATTTTTATTTGGAGCAGTTGGAGTTCTTGCATATCTAACGCCATTAATATTTATCTATTTTGCCTATCGTCTATTTAAATCACCAGATGATCCTGCCGCAGTTGGGCGAATGACAATTGGAACTATTTTAATTCTAGTAAGCACCACTTCCCTTGCTCACATTATTAATGGCTCAGTTGGTAGGGGTGCAACAGCTATTCGGGAAGGTGGTGGCTGGGTTGGTTATGGTATTTCAACTCCACTTATTACTTTAGTCACCGAGATTTTAGCTATTCCAATTCTAGTTATATTTCTTATTTTTGGTTTACTTGTAATAACCAAAACTTCGTTTTCAACACTAATTAGGCAGTTTACAAAGGTATTTAAGTTTGGCGCAGCTGGAGTTGGAAGTATTAGGTCTAGGCGAGCACAACGTTTAGTTGATGAGGATTTTGAGGTGAGTGAGACTCCTCCTTTTGAAACTCCATTAGTTAAGGATTTAGTAGAGGAGTATGAGCCATCTGAATTAGATTACGAGGTTGAACTAGAAGATTTTGATGAAGTAACTCAAGCAATTCCAAAGATTAGTAAACCAGTAAAGAGTGAAAATATAAGACCCCAACAACTTCTCTTAACCTCAGATACTAAGTATGAATTACCGCCTGCTGATTTACTTAGAACGGGGCCAACTGCAAAAGGTAAATCAAAGGTAAATGAAACTGTAGTTGCAGCTCTAAAGCAGGTATTTGATCAATTTGAAGTTGATGCCCAAGTTACTGGTTTTATGCGTGGGCCAACAGTTACTCGATATGAAGTTGAACTAGGTAATGGCGTTAAAGTGGAGGCGATATCTGCTCTTTCTAAAAACATTGCATATGCAGTAGCAAGTGGTGAGATAAGAATACTTTCACCAATTCCTGGCAAATCAGCAGTTGGAATTGAGATACCAAACTCAGATCGAGAAATTGTGGCACTAGGAGATGTTCTGCGTTCTTCAGTTTCAGGTAGTGATCCGCATCCGATGTTAATTGCGTTAGGTAAAGATGTTGAAGGCTCTTTCTTATGTGCAAATTTAGCGAAAATGCCCCACTTATTAGTAGCTGGTGCTACGGGTGCTGGTAAATCTTCCATGATTAACTCTTTAGTTGTTTCAATTCTGATGCGAGCAACACCTGATGAAGTGCGACTAGTAATGATTGATCCAAAACGTGTTGAGCTAACAAATTATGAGGGTGTGCCCCATCTAATTGCGCCAATTATTACCAACCCTAAAAAAGCTGCAGATGTTCTAGCTTGGGTAGTTCGTGAGATGGAGATGCGCTATGACGATCTATCTGTCTTCGGTTTTAGACATATTGATGATTTTAATAAAGCAGTTAAATCTGGAAAAATAAGTGCAGTTACGGGTAGTGAAAGAACCCTTGAGCCATATCCTTATTTATTAGTGATTGTTGATGAGCTAGCAGATCTAATGATGGTTGCGGCTCGAGAGGTAGAGGAATCAATAGTAAGAATTACTCAATTAGCACGGGCGGCTGGTATTCACTTAGTCCTTGCAACTCAGCGGCCTAGTGTTGATATTGTTACTGGTTTAATTAAAGCAAATGTGCCATCTAGATTATCTTTTGCAACTAGTAGCTTGGCTGATTCAAGAGTTATTTTAGATACACCGGGAGCTGAAAAATTAGTCGGACAGGGCGATGGTTTATTCCTGCCAATGGGAGCAAGTAAGGCAGTTCGTATTCAAGGTGCATATGTTTCAGAGCGTGAAATTGAAGCAGTGGTTAATCATGTAAAGGGACAACTACAGCCAGTTTATAGAATTGATTTAAACGCGCCAATAAAATCTAATTTAGTAAGTGATGATGTCGGAGATGATCTTGACCTTTTATTACAAGCAGTTCAATTAGTTGTATCTACTCAATTTGGATCAACTTCAATGTTGCAACGTAAATTAAGAGTTGGATTTGCTAAAGCTGGTCGGTTAATGGATTTAATGGAAAGCCGCGGAATCGTTGGACCAACTGAAGGCTCAAAGGCAAGAGTTGTTTTAATTACCGCCGAGCAAATGCCAGATGTACTGGAGTCACTTCGCGGTAGCCAATAATTCACCAGCCTTCGGGGGGGGGTGAATGAGTGGGTGGTTTATAGCAACAGGATGGGTTAACCCCAAAAATTCATTAAAAAGACTTTTCAAATATCCCACACTACTTTATCCTTAAGCCCCCGAGTAAGACAGGTAAAGCGATGGCAGAGAAATCATCCTTACAGCAAGCCCGAGATGCTGCTGGTTTAAGCGTTGAGCAAATTTCAGCAATTACAAATATTCGAGCAGGTGTCATAAGAGATTTAGAAAATAATTCAGTTGAGGTTTGCGGTGGTATTGCATATGCCCGTGGACATGTTAGAACTATTGCAAAAGCAATAAATTCAAAAACTGGCAAAGCAATTAATATCGATGCAGATATTTTAATAGCCGAACTTGAGGCATCCCAGAGTATTGAGAGTAAGAAGATAATTGATCAGTTAGCTGAAAATAATGTTGCTGATAAGCCAAAAGAGAAGAAGAGAATGAAATTTGGCACCCTTGCCGCTATTTCAGCCAGCGCATTAAGTATCGGATTTATCGCTCAGATAGCAATAAATAATGTTGCAACAATTAGTGATGGTATAACTACAGTCTCAGTTAAGAAGCCAAGTGTGCAAGAGAGCACCTCGCAAATTAATCTGCCAACGGGAGTTAATCTCGTACTAACTGGCGTATACGGTAAGAGCTGGGTTGGATTAACAAATGCAGATGGTCAAATGATATTTAATGGTCACATCGCTGAAGGACAGGTTGTAGCATTTAATGATCCAAAGATTCTAAAAGCGGTGATTGGAAATGCTGGGGCAGTTAAGCTGAATTTAAATGGCACAGATTTGGGAGTTGCTGGCGCCGATGGTGAGGTAGTCCGGTTAGATTTTGATGAAAACGGGCAGGTTTAGTAGAAAAAAAGAGTAAGTAATTTTCGCGCTATCCTTAGCGCATAGTGAGCACTAAAACCATAAATAATAAATCACCTCGAACAGTTGCCTTGGTGACTTTAGGTTGTGCTCGAAATGAGACAGATTCTGAAGAGTTAGCTGGAAGGCTAGCCGCTGATGGATGGAAGTTAGTTTCAGATCCGGCAAAGGCAGAGATTGCAGTTATTAACACCTGTGGATTTATTGAAAGTGCTAAAAAAGATTCAGTTGATGCCCTAATTCAGGCTCACTCACTTAAGGAAAATGGTGTTACAAAAGCAGTAGTTGCAGTTGGCTGTATGGCTGAGCGATATGGAACTGAATTAGCTACGGCAATGCCAGAGGCGGATGCAATTCTAAGTTTTGATGATTACAAAGACATTTCAGCCAGACTTTCCACCATTATTGATGGTGGAAAAATTAATACTCATGTTCCTAAAGATCGCAGAGCTTTACTGCCAATCGCACCAGTTGCGCGAGCGCAACAACGTGCCCAAGATAAGGCTGCTGAGATGTCACCCCTTGGCTCAGTTCTTCGAGTGCGATTAAATGACGCCCCAATTGCCCCTCTTAAAATTGCCAGTGGTTGTGATCGAAGGTGTTCATTTTGTGCGATTCCATATTTCAGGGGCTCCTTTGTCTCACGCCAGCCTGCTGAGATTATTGAAGAAGCTAAATGGCTGTCAGATAACGGTGTATCTGAGCTTTATTTAGTTAGTGAGAACACCACCTCATACGGCAAAGATTTTGGTGACTTAAAGCTTATGGAGAAAATGCTGCCAGATCTTGCAAAGATAGATGGCATTAAGCGAATCAGGCTTTCCTACCTACAACCTGCAGAGGTAAGGCCATCACTTTTACAAGCAATGGTTAGCGTGGACAAGGTTGTTCCATATTTTGATCTCTCATTTCAACATGCCAATGGGGATCTATTAAGGAGCATGCGCCGCTTTGGTGATGGTGAAAAGTTTCTACATCTAATTACACAAATTAGGGCGCTAAATCCTGCCGCTGGAATAAGATCAAATTTTATTGTCGGATTTCCAGGTGAGAGTGATGCCCAGTTTATGGAGTTAATTGAATTCTTAACTCAGGCACAACTAGATGCAATTGGCGTATTTGCTTACTCTGATGAGGATAAAACAGAGGGAGCTACATTAGGAAATAAAGTAGCACCTGAAGTAATAACTGAGCGGGTAAATGAACTCTCCACATTAGTTGATGAACTAATTACGCAGCGAGCTGAGATGAGAATTGGTGAGAAAGTTTGCGTCCTAATTGAGGATGAACTAGAGCAAGAAGGCCGAGCTGAGCATCAAGGACCAGATGTGGATGGCTCAACTTTTATAAAGTCCCGCAATAAGTATCGAGTGGGCGAGTATGTTGATGCAATAGTTAGTGATGTCTTAGGTGTTGATTTGATTGCGCAGGTTTTATAAAAGTGAAGGAATTAAATCTTCCTAATACCCTAACAATTTTTCGAATCCTGGCTCTGCCATTTTGTGCCTACGCCTTATTTAAAAATGGCGGCGATGATGATAGCTGGCGAATTATTGCTTTTACGCTTTTCTTTATTGTTGGCTTAAGTGATATTTTAGATGGAAAAATTGCAAGATCTAGAAATCAAATAACTGAGTTTGGTAAATTACTTGATCCAATCGCTGATAAAGCAATGCTTGCCACCGCAAGTATCGGTGCTTCTCTTCTTGGAATGTTAACTTGGTGGGTGACTGCAATCTTTCTAATCCGTGAGATAGCTGTAACTATTTTAAGATTTGCTGTAATTAAAAATGGGGTAATCCCAGCTAGTCAGGGCGCAAAGCTAAAGACTTTTTTCCAAAGCTTTTCGGTCGGCTTCTATATTCTGCCGCTGCCATCATATTTAAATATTCCGCGTGACTTGTTTACGGCAGTTGCCATTTATTTAACTATCACTACTGGAGTTACTTACTTTAGAAAGGTGTTTAGAAAGTGAGTAATCAAGAGACTGCTAAATCAGTTATTAAGAAGTTAGGTAAGTTAGATAAGAATTTAAGTGTGGCCGAATCAATTACTGGCGGGGGTTTAGCTACCGCCCTAACTGACATTCCAGGCTCTTCAAAGGTATTTGTAGGTGGGATAATTGCATATAGTGATGAGGTAAAAATTAATCAATTATCAGTTAGTAATTCGAATCTTAAAAAATATGGCGCAGTCTCTGAAGAGGTTGTGTTAGAGATGGCTCAGTCTTGCCTTAAAAAATTTAAAACAGATTACGCTCTGGCTACAACTGGTGTGGCAGGCCCAGGTAGGGCCTATGGGAAAAAAGCGGGTACGGTCTGGATCGCAATATCTAGTAAAAAAGAGAGTTTCGCAGTCGCACTTTCTCTGACTGGCACGCGTGAAGTGATCCGCCACGCCACAATTGCCAGCGCATTATCAGCTTTAGAGCGTATTCTTAAGCCGTGATACTTCTACGCACCCACATAGGTAGCACCCTTCGTGTTGCCCGCATTGAGCAAGGACGCACCCTACGAGATGTTGCAAAGAGTGCTCGAGTCTCTCTCGGTTATCTATCTGAGGTAGAGCGTGGACACAAAGAGGCCTCTAGCGAATTGTTAAATGCAATTTGTACTGCCCTTGATCTATCACTTTCCACAATCTTAGTTGATGTTGCCACTGTGGTTAAAAGCCACGAATCCCCAGTATTAACAATTTCGACTTTGCAAGTGGTAGAGACCGCAGCCTAAGTTGTCTGCCGAGTCGGCGCTTGTTACCTACGCCCGCCAACGAGATACTAGTAATAAATCAAGAGTTGCAATTTTAGCTGGCGCTAAATTAGTTATTGCTAAAGTCGGAAATTATCAATCAAATATTGCAGATATCGCAGTAAGTGCGCAAGTAGCTAAGGCAACTATCTATAATCAATTTGCGGATAAGGCAGAGATGATGGAGTCTTTGGTTGAATCTGAAGTAATTAGGCTGACTGAGTTAGCGCTCGCAGCAGGCTCGCGACAAGAATCTTTAGCGCTACTTTCAACTGCTATTTCTCAAGATCTATCACTTCGTAAATTAGTTGAAACAGATCCAAGTGATATTGCAAAATTGGTAACAATTACAAATCATCCAATTTGGGTATTAGCTCATCAAGGCATTGCCAAAGTTTTTGGGGCAGATTCTGCCGCTTGTGGTGTGATTCTTAGATGGTTAATTGGACAGATTGCCTCCCCAATTACGCAAGAAGAGTCTGTTGCACAATCTAAGCGACTGGCCGCTACTTTATTTAACTAGACATTAATCTAGTTTGGATTAAATTAAGTTAATGAGGATCTCCCAACTTCGAGGCAAATTAAGAGATTACTTTCCAGATGCTGACACCTATGCCAGGGATATCATCCATAGCGAACTAGGCGGGATAAGTGTGAACGCGGCAATTGAATTGGGGATGGAGCCGGATGAGATTTGGAAAGCAGTAGTCAGGCATAACCCTTCGATGCCTGAAAAATACAGATAACGGCGTGTCCTAGCCCTGTTTTACCCTTTCGAACAGTTGTTCGATACAATTATCTAGCCCAACCAGAGCGGTTCCACAGTTCCGCTGGCCTCTCAGCCAGCCGTCAGTGATGTTCCGTACCTTCTGGACTGAACAATATGACCTCGCATTAGGAGATGAAATCCCTAGAGCTGGTCAAGGAGATGAAAGGAAATGAATCACTATGGCCTCTACAAATAGAGAACCACAAGATGATAAAAAAGAAGATAAACGATCTAGTGATCGTGCTAAATCCCTAGATACCGCCCTTGCCCAAATCGAGCGTCAGTTCGGTAAAGGATCGGTAATGAAAATGGGAGACCGTAAAGCTGTTGCTATGCAGGTAATCCCAACCGGCTCAGTTGCATTAGATATCGCACTCGGCGTTGGCGGCCTACCACGTGGTCGAGTAGTTGAAATCTACGGCCCAGAATCATCAGGTAAAACCACAGTTGCATTACATGCAATTGCAAATGCCCAAAAAGCTGGTGGTATTGCAGCATTTATTGATGCTGAACATGCACTAGATCCTGAGTATGCAAAGAAACTTGGCGTTGATATTGATGCGCTATTAGTTTCACAACCAGATACTGGTGAACAAGCACTTGAAATTATGGATATGTTAGTTAGATCAGGTGCGATTGATATTGTCGTAGTTGACTCAGTTGCAGCGTTAGTACCAAGAGCTGAAATTGAAGGTGAAATGGGTGACTCACATATGGGTCTACAAGCTCGCCTGATGTCGCAAGCACTTCGTAAAATGACTGGTGCACTGCACCAATCAAATACCACTGCAATATTTATCAATCAGCTAAGAGATAAGATCGGTGTTTTCTTTGGATCTCCTGAGACAACAACTGGTGGAAAAGCACTTAAGTTCTACGCTTCAGTTCGCTTAGATGTAAGAAGAATTGAAACCTTAAAAGATGGTCAAGATGCGGTTGGTAATAGAACCCGCGTTAAGGTCGTTAAGAACAAGGTTGCGCCACCATTTAAGCAAGCAGAGTTTGACATCATTTACGGTGTTGGAATTAGCCGTGAGGGATCATTAATTGATATGGGTGTTGAGATTGGAATTGTTAAGAAATCTGGCGCCTGGTTCACCTATGAGGGTGATCAGCTAGGTCAGGGTAAAGAAAATGCCCGTGCCTTCTTAATTGATAATCCAGATCTTGCTAATGATATTGAAACTAAGATCCGCACTTCATATGTGCCTGCCGAGGTAGATCCTGCCTTAGTAGCAGCAGTAGATGAAGCAACCGCTGATGTTGAGTTTTAATCACTAACTAAATAACTAACACCTTGAAAAAATCTCAGGCTGTTGTAGCTGATCCCTACTCAGAGGCGATGTCGATTGCGCTATACGCTCTCGCTCCTCGTGCTAAGAGTAGGGATGAGTTATATAAACAATTATTAAAGCGTGGGGTTGAATCTGATACTGCTAATGCAGTTTTAGACTCACTTGAGTTACAAGGTTTATTAAATGATCTAGAGTTTGCCAAAATATGGTCAGAATCTAGGCAGCGAGCAAAGAATTTAAGTAAGCGAGTTATTGCAAGTGAACTTCGAACTAAAGGAGTTTCACAAGACATCATTACCGAAGTTATCGAAGAAATAGATGATGAAAGTGAGTATGCCCAAGCTTTCACACTTGCGCAGCGAAAATACAACTCAATTTCTCATCTTGATTCAGAGGTCATCTACCGCCGGATCTCATCACTTTTAGCCCGCAAAGGTTATGGGCATGGTATTTGCGCAAGAATTATGCGGGAGTTAACCAGCGTTAATTAGGCAAGTAGAATTAGACAATGCCTACCTTTGTAGTTGAAACCTATGGATGTCAGATGAATGTCCATGATTCAGAGCGGATCGCCGGACTTCTGCTAGATGCTGGCTACACCCAAGCA
>Ga0247833_1004815_pt1 | contig 16272 bp, 17 predicted proteins | sample LaCruzMarch2015__7_FD_187117 | JGI IMG/M metagenome (GOLD analysis project Ga0247833, IMG submission 187117) | Freshwater microbial communities from meromictic Lake La Cruz, Castile-La Mancha, Spain - LaCruzMarch2015_8m | ecosystem: Environmental > Aquatic > Freshwater > Lake | place: Spain...
AGTCAATTGAGAACTTGTGAAGGAGGGGGTGATGACTTTTTTCTAGGAGTATTTGACAATAAATCAATCCTAGCCAGATCTTGTGTTCCGACATCGTACGTCAACTGAGACATGTTAGTTTCATCATCATTTACGTTCGAATATGTTGTCCGAACAATCGGTGTGATTGCGCCTTGCTCTTTTTGTGACGAATGAACAGGCTCATCATCCTCCAAACGACGTCTCTTCCAAGTCGGCGGACAATCAATAGGCACGTCGTCGTCTTTGTATTCTTCAAATTTAGAAATCCCAATCTCTCGTCGCAGTATGTGTGGCGTAACTCGTTTTGGTTGTGCTGCTGCTATGTCGCCAAGCAGAGGATGATGTTGTTGCGTGCCGGGTACTTCGGTTTCGCCATAGCATTCGTCTGACCCACTATTCTCCACTTCCGATGTCACGTCCAGCGAAATAGTTTCAGACTCCTCGGCAGATTTGATAGCATGCATGATAGAGTCCTCATTGGAAAGTTCGGAATCGCCGCACGATGATTCGAACGATTGTTGTCGTTTCAGATTCATTCTCGAATATTGCAAAGGAGGCGACAAATTAGTACCAGGAACCTCCGTCCCCCACTCCTCTTCTTCGTCATTGTCATCGTCTAATTCCTCAATCGATTTATGTGCGTAATTTTGCGATCCGTGATCACAGGTGTAATCTATGGATGCATCGCCATCATCTCCATCATCATCGACGTCGTCGTCTCGTTCGGTCTTGTTATTATCATTATTTGACACGACATTATCGAAATCGTAACCAGAACCTCGGAGAACATCCTCTTCACTTCTTATTCTATCAATGCCAATCGGAGGAGGAGGAGGCGGTCGGTATCTCAATCCACGTGCCAACGCACCATTATTCCATCGACGCATTTCGTTTAGTAGTTCGCCAAGCAGCAGTCGATGATGTGGTCGCTCCTCGTCATCATTTTCATCGCCCGTCAATCGTCTCGTCAATCCACCATCATCGCCATGATTCATCGCCACCGTCGTCCTCCGGAACGATGCCACCATCTCCGTAAGACACGCGACTGACGGCAATGTTGGCATCGTAAGAGAAGTGAGGAGACGGCTTTCGTGGGTGCTACCAACTAATCAACTGTACTCTAACAATGCGTCAAGAGACCATCAAGTCTTGCGACTAGACCCAGGTTCGCCCTCCCGCGTGAAAGCCCTGTGTGATTGCTAGATACGCTAAACAAGTCTAAAAAGTGTAATGAGTCTACCGCCTCGACAACATAATGAACAACAACGCGAATTCCTCCGTCAGGCTACCATATTGCGCAAGAACCTAATAACGTGGGATGCCACGCTCCACTCATCCCGGGGGGAAGATTGGCCATCGATGCTCGGTCGGTTGAACGCCGCATATCATCAGGCCGCGGCGAATTTGGATTATGGGATCGACGATGCGTCGGAACATTTCGTATACGTGCCCAAGAAATGCACGGCGAATGCCGCGGATGTCGCATTCTTCTTGTCGACGCGATTGGAAAATAATGGTGGCAGTGCAGCAAAGACGACGAAGCGGCATCATAGTAAAAAAACGATGACGTACTCATCTTCATCAAGAGAGGGAGGAGGAGTGGACAACAATGTTGGAATGGATAGTGATGGAATTGGTGGGGATAACAGTAGTTCCATCGACGGACGCCACAATTATGGAGGGGAGGAGGCCGTATCAAGATTACGACGATATGAAGGTAAAGTGGCGGATTTAGCGTCAGAGTTCGAGGATGGTATGGTCCGCTTTTAATTGAGGGGAGTTTGGGATCTCTCTCTCTCTCTGTCTCTCTTAATCAATTGGGAAGAACAATGATTGGTACTAAAATGTAGTTTTATTATTGTAGGCAGTTTTGCAGCTTGACTTGGAGTCTTTCACAAATCTCCCAGCTCACGAAGTAGTGTGCTCATTAATACACTAAAATGTAATTGTCTCTTGCTTCACTTCTCATCTCCGCACACAAATTGTTGTAGGCTGTCAGAATTGAGTTCATTTCCTCTCTACCGACAAACCTAAGTTTTGAAGCATGGAATCAGGTTTTTCATAGCATGACACTCCCCAGCTGATGCAGCAATCTTGAAATGATTCATGACTCGTTCCAGATGTCCTAAATTATACTCCGTGCATCCAAGGTTGAATCTTGGCCATTTCATGTCCAGCCATAGCAGCTACCTCATAGTGGAACTTGGCCTTCATCAAAATCTTCCTCTTCATAGTCATACATACCACCTAGGCCAAAATGTGCCTGACCGACTGGACCCAAGTTCCGTAGCTTGTTTCCATAATTCAATTATTGCCTTCTCTTCATCCTATACTTATGCAAACCTACTTTTCCATGGCGATAATAATTATACCCCATAATAAATCGCACCAGCATCATTATTTGCTTTGACCCGCTTCATCAGTCCTCTTCGACTCTATCTTCGTCTTTTTTGCCCAATGTTCACGTGAATCGTTGCAAATATGGACATTTCTCATCGTGTTCAGACATAACGAATGAATAATACATCATATGTACCCTCCTCCACAACTATTTTCCGCAGCATTCACAGTTTAGTTCCGTATACTAATTTGCCACCTCCTCATTCGCAATTGTAAAATCGAAAGCTGGCACAGAGGATATAGTCGCGGATGGAAGCGAGAGACAGGATATCATTGAAATATTGGGACAGTCCTCCTTGACCAGGTGGGTATCGCCCTTACCTTGTCCACGTATCTATCTACATAGCTCGGCGGCACACACACACATCCCCAAACACCCCATCTACCATCCTTCTTCCAAACAACGTACACCAATGATGCTAGCAGCATTTTCATATAGAGGGGCGTTGAGCTGCTACTCTCGTCGTCCATTAGCTACGCTGTTCCTATCATCTTCATCTGAAAAACACATTACCGATAGAACAACGAATTATGACGAGGACAACACGAAACATCAAAAAAACAAATCATCATCATCATCACAATCATCACCACCTTATTATACCATAATAACCAGCCGTCAGTTCTCATCGTCATCTTCCTTCTCGGCTCTACCTCCCGATGAGGAGATGAAAGAAAAGTTGCGTGTATTGTCATTAACGCCGTATCAAAAAGAGATGGAACTGCGTCAACTCGATTCCGAATTGGCACGATTACAAACGCTTCGGGGGATCAATACCGGCGAATTATACACCTTCCGCGGTCAGTTTAAAATGCTAGCACGCGATTATGGTATGGGCTTTATGGCATGGTATTGGACGGTATGGTGCGTCACGGCTGGACTGAGTTATGCTGCCATTGAGGTTGGGGGCGTGGACCCATTATTGGTCGCGGCCAAGGTTGAAACTTTCATGGGATGGGATGCATCGTCGATATCGGGACGTGTGGATCCAACACTTGGACATATTGGTTTGGCATTAGCGGTGAATGAATGTTTGGAACCATTAAGATTGCCTTTGGTTGTTCTTACGACCAAGCCGATGGTAGACTTTATCTCGGGTAAGAGATGAATAAATAAATCTTGATGTGTTATTATGGTTTCTGTTAGCATGTGTCGGGAATATTATGTGATGGGTATGTGCAAAGGAGTAAAATGTTTAATGCAAGTAGTAGAAGTTGGTTACTGAAACAAGATTTTATATGCCTGATACCTTATGTGCAATTTCAAGATAATTTTATATCCTCCTTCTCCCCCCCCCATCTCTCTCCCTAAACAGCTTATCATTGATCACAGAAGCCAATTTATTCCAAACTAAAAATTGTCTCTAGAACCAGCACCACGTCTCCATCCTCTAGCCCAATCGAACCAACCTCGCCGTTGTCTTGATTCCACGGTAGTATCAGAATCAACTTCGTCAGCCCCACGAGGCGCATTCAATTTATGTATCAGTTTTAATTGCTTTTGATATTCCTCCCGTCCCGCCTCCCTCCGTGCTGCCATACGAGCCTCCCATTCTATTTCCTCGTCCCGTTGTTTCTTCAATCCCTCGTACTCATCCTTTAAATTCGTTTTCGGATTGGAGGGGTATTTCATTAGTTGGAAGTAATCGGCTGCCCATGTACGGATGGTAGGTTCATTAAATGCCATTGATGCAGTGATGGGTATCATTAGGTAGACAATAAATTTTTGTGCTTCAAGACGCATCCCTGCTTTACCTAGTACCATGATTTGCTTTTTATGATTATTTATTAATTTTGCGTGTTTGGTTCTTAAGAGAAGATTTGTGTGGGCGCGCCATTTGATGCTCATTCAAATTTCCATCTACCACATCTAGCTACTCATCGTACTTCAGATTCAGATCGAGGCGCTTTATCGATCACACAATCTGCTCTAAAGATCCCAGTAACGCCATGGTCGCCCCTCCCTATCGCCGAGTGCCACAGAATGAAGGCAACGCCGCTCGCAGCAGCAGCAGCAGCAGCTCACAGCAGACTTCTTCTTCTTCTTCGTCTTCTTCTCGATCAGAACGTATATCTATTAAGCTTCATGCATTACTTTGGGTCATTGGTGCCTATGCACTTGCCTCATATACACAATTATTCCATACTATCATTACCGACGAACGTATCCTCCGACCAAGTCTGTACATTTCATTATTTGCATTTACATTGAATGGTATGCTTATGCTATACCTCACAATCTACCTACCGTACAAATTCCCAACGGACGAGTATTATACAACAAATGCGGGTTTACCTCAATTTTGGAATGCCTATTGTCCAAGTGTCACACCCATAATTACGGCCAGTAGTGTGATTGGGTCATTCTTTTTATGTCGAGCGTGCTTTCCCATATGGGGATTCTTCTTCACTCCATTATTATTAAGTGTGGTCGGACTTGGAATATTCTTTAGTTTGCATTTTATACCAGTCTTTGGAGTATAAAAGCTATATCCCTCAACAATCACAATGCGAGGGTGTGTGTGTGAGGTACTAAATATATATTGCAATATATTATCAGGCAGTGAACCTTTTTGCAACAACTGTCATATGCCAAGATGACTTTCATAACTGATATGGACGATATTGCCATTTCAACCCCGGACTATATAATATGAAAGCAATGCTAGTGTAAATTAGTGATGCTCCATCTAGAGTTCCCTCTGTGACTGAATGCAAAGATAAGTGTTATGATTCATATCAATGCGATGCTGCATGGGATTTATGCAATACTAATAAGTATTCCGCGTCGTCTATAATACAATATATATATATACAATGCTAGGATTACAAAATAATAATCGATTCACTATATTGTTTTATAAAATTGTTCAATAGCATCTACCCGTACATAATCGACAATCACTTGGACAGATTTCACAGTCTACACTTAACTCAACCAATTCATACCAACCTAATGTAACATCTAAGTCACAAATATCTGGAGACACAGGCAGTGCGAGCAAATTATTCTGAACCCGTATTGTGATTAAACTTAGTTTCGTCTCTTCCCGTATATCGTATGGGATCATCCCCTCTAGGAGATTATCATTGAGGAATAAACCCGTAAGCTTCTTAATTTGCATCAATGCACTTGGGATAGTCCCAGCCAACTTATTATGATCCATATACAGTAATCGCAATGTTGTATAATTCTGCTGTGATATATCACTGGGTATCGTTCCAAAGAATTCATTCCTCGAAAAATCAAGCATAAATGCTTCATTCATATGCATGCCCTCTGGTATCGTACCAGAGAGTTGATTATCGTAAACACTAAAAAAACGCCACTTGTTTGGTCGGTTAGTACCAATGTTCGACGGCAGACCACCGACGAACTTGTTCTGACCGAGATATATCTGTTCTGCCATGTGAAGATTATCAATCGCAGGCGAAATTGTACCCTCGAGCTTGTTATTGTTCAGGAAAAGATGTCTGCCAGTGTCAAAAAAAAACAAGAACGACAAGGAGCAAAGTTGAATGAATTATTGCAAGAGGATGAAATGAAATATGCGAAAAAAGCGGTAAACTCGCCTTAATCTCTTCATGCCATACACAGCAGCAGGCACAGTCCCCTTGATTTCATTATCGCTTAAATCCAATCTCTTTACCTTGGGTAAAAATGATATCTCAGCCGGTATTGTCCCTGTCAAGTTCTTACCAGGTAAGAGAATTTCGGTTACATGTACCATCTCAGATGTATAATTAAATGCACACCGTACACCCTGCCACCCGCAAATCTCCTTGGTCGTGATCCATTCATCAAATACTACCTCAAAGTGTTCCGTCCGTGCTTGTGTTAGACTAAAGTACAGTACAGCGGTGGCATACTGTTCAAAGAATTCAAACAAATTCGTTGATGGATTTCCCTCGTAGTATAACCAGTGGAATGCCAAACTCTGTGGACTGGATGGGATGTCAAATCCTTGTCCAGCAGAAACATACATTGCTGCCTCTTTCATTTCAATGTAATTGGCGGGTAAGATCGGAGCCGCAGTCGTCGTCGGAGGCAGGGTAGGAGCTTCACTTGTAGAAGTCAGTGTAGGAGCTCTAGTTGTTGAAGTCAAGGTGGTGTATATCTCTGGGGGTGCAAAGTCTGGATTAATCCAAACTGATGACACAGGCTGTGATGAAGATTGAGGGGGTAAGATATCGTAATCAGAAATAGAAGTGTTGTTAGATAGCATGCAAACAAATGTCAACTCATTAAAAACTCTGGAATATATGAGTGAAACTCTTACTGATAGTGTTGTTGCCATCTTTGAGGGCAATGGCGTGGTAGATGTGGGCATATACGTTGGCCACTGTGGAGCTTCACGAACTGACTCGACACCAATATCGGTTAAAAGGTTTGTTAGTTCTGAACTTGATTCAGGCGTACCCCCGATGTTATTATCATATGAATCCGAATTGTCTGAAGAAGCCTTTTCATTACCACCACCTATCGACGCTGAAACGATAATGGTAACAAGTAGGACTAAACCAATCAAACATATTGGTTTCCATTGTGGCATCCATTCTTCTTTGATATATAGTTTAATCTTACGAACTTGTCTCGTCCTCTTTCCTGATACCTCCACACCACCACCACCACCATTATCTAGGCCATATGGATCAATAGGCTCAAAGCTTGAATCATCAAATCGTCCTTTGCTATCGACATGTAACGGTATGGATGATGTGCCGCCACCAGCAATAGATGTTCCAGTTTCAATACGAAGAGCGTCGAGTAAATGATTATCAGGATGTATACTCGACCGATTAGTATTCGACGATGGCCGGACAGATTTCCGTGATGCGGCAGTCGAATTGGCACTCGTCCGCGGTGATGACTTCTCATCATCTAGTACACTCTTGACATACTTGTCAATGGCACGTTCCCACGCCTTCGTCTTCTTGTCCTTACTCCTTCGACTATCATCATTGTTTTCAACGTTATTCATCGCAGTAGTAGCCGAATGGTGTGTACCAGGTGTATGTAAGTTATGTCCCGGTGTGACAGTCGATACGGATGCATTCCCTCCAAGATCAATACTAACGAAACGTTGACTGTGTTCCTCGGGTAATGAGAAATCATTTATCATACCCTCATCATCACCGCCATCGTACAGTATGTCTCGAACTTTTTTACTGGATGACGGCATGTTTATTAATTTAGTGGTAGGTGTTTATCGGGCACGTCGTTTGATACTTAATCAAGAATGGTGTAGGAATTGACTTACATGTGAGTATGCGTCGACTGGGTATGTGGTAACCCTGTAACAGTGTGCGCCTCCGTCATTGCCCGTCATTGTGCACCTCGCGATTTCCAAACTCAAAAAATCTCTCAACGCATCAGAACTTCAAGCCTTGAGCACTCGGGCCCATCTCCCATTCGAACACTTTCAATACACACCATGTCACGAACAGCATCATTGCTAGCATTGACCGCCGCTTCTACCGTCGTGATCGGAGGTTGTAGCAGCACCAGTACTACTACAAGATTGTTAATTGGAGATGTCTTCGTCAAGTCAGCAGAAGATGGTGCACTGCGTGGATCATTACCATCCCGGTCACTCAATGAGCAGAACGAATCCATCCTAAAGGCAATGTTAAACAAAGAAACCTTCGACGTAAGTCGTGATGAATGTCTTATAGATGTCGATAGTAGTAATGGCAATCCTATTTATGGACAATGTGATATATTACTCTTTCCATTCTGCACGGGCGACACGCCCAATATATGCTTCAATCGTATTAATCGACAAGATGCATTCTACCCCGATAAACATCCCAAGTATTACATTGACTATAGTCGTATACGATGTTATCCTAATACACATACGAATAATGTTGACTTTCCATGTAGTAGTTGTAGTCCCGGACGATGGTGTGTCCCGGAAGGACGGTGTATCCTTGATGAGAATTTGTATGGCTGTTGGGCTGTCGAGGATGCAGCCAGAGATGAAATTGAGGATGATGAAGAAGTTATTGAGGAGGATGAAATTATTGATACAGTGATTAAGAATGAGATTGATAGTGCAATTGTTGAGGATAAAACTATCACATTAGAAGAAGGAACAGCAGCAGCTACAATGATGATGGAAATGACTGATGTCTTGGAGGACAAGGGTAACGACGACTTATTACCCTCTGACTATCCAACATACAGTCCCATTCATACTGACTATCCAACCTATATGCCAACTGAATCATGAGCTGAAACGATGCGTCCAAGATAAACAATCTGGAAATAAAAGACGAGAGTATCACTATGACAAGAGTGATTATATATTTATATGCACTTTAGAGAAATGTACGAATGACATATGTGTAATTCCACCCTTCACTAACAATGATCACTATCCCTCCATGGGATACTAATAGTGTGAATATGAGTACATATCCATAAAATTCGTTTGTATGAATGAAAAAATTCACAGCCGCCCATACCCACGGATGCGTCATTTCATCTATATACCTACCAATCACAGACACTGGAGCATCTCCAATCGTCCTTAGGTTGATACTCTTCGACAAACGTTGTTGTGGGTCGACGTGCATACCCCTGAAGATTGTCAAATGTTCCCCTCCTATTACCACCACCACCATCGCCTGTGGAGTACTCATCGTCAGTCTTACTGTCCCCCTTCCGTGCATGCACGACGCTTGACACTGACATCTTCTTCCTACCATCATCGGTGGTATATCGTTGGGTAAAGTTGGGGATTCCCACATCAATGCTATCGCGATTCGAGGCATATTGTGAGGAAACCTCATTGAGTACCTCTAGGACAGAAATAGTGCCTGTCATCTTTGTCGACTTCGACTTCTTGATGTTGGTGTTGCCAGTAGACGACGTCGACGACGGTGCGACCTTGTTCTTCTTGGTGCGAGTAGGAGCGGGCGCTGCGTTGATATTCTTCTTCTTCGTCTTCACCTTCTTCGTGGTGGTAGTCTCTTCATAATCACTCTCCTCCTCCTCCTCGTCGTCGTCGTCGATACTGAGAAGAGTCTCACTGCCATCATCATTGGACTCCTCTCCACCGTCGTCACTTCCCACTTCCTCGTAAATGGCCGCGACAGTGGCATGACCACGACCCTTTGTCGCATTGGTCGTCGCCTTCGTCGTCGCCTTCGTCGTCGGTGCTGCGGTAGTCTTATTCTTCTTCTGTGTCGTCTTCTTCTGTGTCGTCTTCTTCGTTGTCACCACCTTCTTCGACGTTCCGCTCTCATCGACTACGGAATCATCATCCTCATCGACGTTGGGATTGATTTTCCCCAATGCACGGCGTTGGGAGGTAGTAGCAGTCTCTCCCTTCTCTTCGGCCGCTTCGGCGGCAGCAACGAAGCGATTCTTCGGCGTCTGCTTCTTCGTGGTCTTCATCTTGACGACGACGTTGCTGGGCGGCCTCGTCTTGGTCGCCTTAGCCGTAGGCTTCGTCTTAGCAGCGACTTTCGACTTGGCCGCGGACTTCGTCTTAACGACGGGGGCTACTACGCCGTCCCCGGCTCGTCCTGCGGCCGTCTTGGAAGTCCTCGCCATTTGGCTGGTTTGTTGAGAGCGCAAAACAATGACGAAGAGTTCCCGCGCCCAGAGGAACCCCCTAAACAGACGATGAATCATTCCCTCGCAGCTGTGGCATCGCGTATCCAAGAACGGAATAATACACTATGTACCGAACTTGCCAATTTGGATGTATTACGATCCCAACTAACCAAGGCCGAGTCGGACCTAGTTGGTAACGCCGCCGCATCGACGTCCGCACGTGTACAATTCCTATCGACTGTACAAGATCGACATTCGATCGAATTGGAATTATTACGCACAACCGTGGAGGAAGGGACGCGATTGAAGAATGAAATTGATACCATGCGTGAGGAAATACAACGATATCAAGAATCGGCACGGGATCTTGAAAATAAGTTTGCTCGAGATTATTTACCGGTGTATTCCAAACATTCCGCATCGACGTCACTCTATCTCATGGAATGTGAAAGTAAACTAGCATCGGCGCAAAAGAAACGCAAGCAACGCGAAGGTCGACTGTGTACATTACGGACCAAGACGAATCAACAACGTTGTATGGCGGAGGAAATGCGCGAAGAACGAACACGTATATCACGAGGATTTGCCGAATTAGACCGTAGAGAGGAGGAGGATGATGAAGAAACGATGGCATTGGGGATGCAAATCAAAGACTTGTTGGCCAAGGTAAGAGTGTGCGATCGATGTGTGTGTGTGTGTGTGTAGTGCTTTGTTCGTCTAACCCATGTACTGTGTCATTGCTCACATTATCATCCCACTGGACTCTTCACCATCCCAATCCCAACCCTTCGTCATTATTTTGTTACTTTTTTTTAACTCCCTCCTGAACAGAAAGCATCTGTGCGGAAGGAGTTAAATACAATGAGGGAGGTACAAGAATCGGCATTGTCCAATCGTGAAAAATGGCAACGTCGTAGCACTGATGGTACTGTCGATTATTGATTGGGGTTCTCTTCAAATATGTGATTCCACTATCTCCATGAGAGAGAGAGAGAGAGGGGGGAAATGTTGTACGTTTTTTTTCTTTCCACTCGAAGTGTAGAAGATGAAGCTATCGATGCGTTATTCAAGTATAATATTCATTTATACTTTATGTTAGCTTTTACATGATTAGCACATAATATTTGTGTATGCAATCATACATTCCTACTTGGCTCTTAAACACGATGCTTTTTCTTTTTCTTCGTTTTCTTCCGAACATCATCGCTATCGTTAGATCTTGTAGAATCACGTCGTCGGCGATGTCTATCATGCCGTTCTTTCTTATAATCTCTATCATCGCGATCCCTATAATGACTTTTGCGACTTTTTCTTCTCGTCGATTGACTACTGCTCGACGAGTCACCATCACCCGTAGTGTCTGTAGGGTGAGAAATATTGGCCTTGACGAATTCTCCATTCGGCTCGGGGATGATACTGCCTTTCTCACTCTCCACCTTGGTTTGGGTTATAAAATTCTCTTCTTCCAGACTGCCATCAATTGCACGTGAGTCATCATTATCATCATCCGAAGACGACATTTCCATGTCAGACTCGGCGGTAGTATCGAAGATAGAACGAAAAATGTCGGCGGGTGGTCGTGTTGGCGGTGGGTCCATGGTATTCAATCCTTCTTCGACGTTGCCGTATACTGTACTCGAATCTATTCCTACGCCTATGGTGTCCAACTTTACTACGGCTCCGTTGGAAGTACTAGTTGTTGTCTTTTTTGTATGATCATCCTTCTTACGATCAGCCACGGCAGGATCATATACCGTATGACGAAAGTAACCCTCTTCTGTACTCTTCGCTTGTTTGGACGGCTCGTCACCACTACTATTAACTCCGGATATGGACGGTACCACAGGCACACCCCAACGTTTGCACAAAAGTCGAGTTGGCATCCATGACGTTATTGAACTTTCCACAAATTCTATCGCATCAAGATCTCTATTGGGTGGTTTATTATTATTGTCGTCATTGGTCACTACTTGAGAAGGAGCGACGACGGAAGAAGGGTCTATCGTTCCTCCAGCAGATGACACAACAAATCTATTCTTCATTGACTCTCGGACTGCATGAAAGTTCAATTCAGATCCATCTTTCGCAAGAAGTTTATCCGATGATAATTTCGATGTATGTCTTCGTTCGCCTGTGGTGGTAGTGGATGGAGGCAACACTTTGGGCGCAATTGAATGACGAGAATGTAAATACATACCCAATCCATGGTCATCATTTGTTGCGTCTTCTGTGGTCCTATCTCTAATGGCGGCATTAGTCTCCACGACGTGTCGTTTTAATACATATCCCGACGGTGGCAACGGACCAGCCCAACGCTTTGATTGTATGAAAACATCACACCTACCCAGTACAAATCCAGATAGTAATGGCTTACCATCCATCGTCATATCACGTTGTCCATTGTTCATGCCTTCCACACCCAGACCCCATGCACTCCATGCATCAGTGGACACGACATCATCATTCTTGAGTTGTTCATTCGTAGACTGTTTCTTGAACGACAAAGACCTATCTCCAAACAACATTCCTCCATCATTTATGTCATCATTGGCATCATCATCATCCGATGCCACTGGTGAGTGTATTTCGGTAGTATAGTAATCTCCACCTCCTTTACGATGATTATCTATATCATCATTGTTATGATCATAAGCATGAGCATCATCCTCATCATCTATGGCAAAACCACTCGCATCCTTGGTCCCCACAAAGTCTGTATAATCTCTATCAGCGGCATAATGCTGTGATTGATACTGCTGTCGTCGATCACCCTGACTAGTGTTAGAATGACAATCTCCATTACTACCGGCTACATCGTCGTCGTCGTTGTTATCACTGTCATCATCATTGGTCAATGCTTCCCATGGCTTCTTCTTCGTCTTGAGATTATTCGTTTTATATTTACCCTCCTCATTAGTGTTACTACTTCCCAAATCACGACCACGTATACGTGCCAATTCTAAACGCTTTGCATTATATTCACGAAATTCGGGAGCATTCCTATATGGATCATATCCTATACCATGCACGTCTAACTTTGGAGGTGGGATATTAAGTATAGGTAGTGTTGGTGTTGTTGTCATTGCTGCGTTCTTCTTCGTCTTCTTTCCATCCTCCTTGACAGTAGTATGAACAATATCATTTAGCTTTAGATCATTTGGTTGTTGAATACTCTGATTATTGCTTAGAATACTTGGTAGAACAATAGCACGTAAATGATTTTTGGCTAGCCATTTTTTTTCATGAGCATGTTCATGAATACTATCATCTTCGTCAAGAATGGTAGTGTCTACTCCTTCTCTTTCTCCTTTTCGTTTCCCTCCTTGACTAATTGGAACAAATGCCATACCCAATCGAGGACGGTATCCCAAAGTTTTTAGTATACGCATACCTATTGAATGAGATTCATTGTTTAATACTGTTGTTGGTTGTCCTGTCCCTTCAAGATATGTACCAGTGGATAATGCAAGTTCGTCTAGTGCTGCATTCGTCTTGCGTTGTTTTTGTTGTTGCTGTTGTTGACTCGGCGGTCCCGAAGAAGAAGAACTGTCGTTAATGCCGTTGGTGTTGTTGTTGCCACTACCAAATTCAGGTCTAACTTGTAATGGCGCCATTAAATGAATCTCATCATGTTCATCCATAATGTCAGATAATTTTGGTGCTTCGAACATGATTTGACGTCTTTGCGATTCACAAGTAGAAACATCATCATTAATTTTGCATTCTTCATCTTCCTCCTCTTCCTCCCATGCAAATTTCACCCCAATCCTTCTCCTTTGCATCGTCACGTCACCCTTACTTGTTGTCTTTGTCGCGGTACCCTCACCAATTATTTGGTCGACACCCTGAATTACATCTCCAACCATCCCAAATCCCTCCTCCTTCTTATTACTACTCCCAGTAACGTGACGTTTAATCGCATCATCGGTCCAGCCAACTGACTTTCGTGCAAACCAGGCATCTCCATTTCCATCTGCTCCTCCACCAGAGGATGCATTATTACGTCGACGGCGTGCCAACGAGGCTGCATTCTTGGTAATAACTCGCGCAGTAGTATATTGGACGGATGACGAAGATGATAATTTATCACGAGAATAACCATAGGAGAAGTCGTCGTCTTCTCCACCGTTGTTGCTTTCATCATCACTGTTGGGCGACATAGAGAGCAGGCTCCTCAGCCACCAGAGCCTGAATAATCACCATCAAAGACTTCAACCACCATTGTACACGCGTTTCCCTAGCTTCAAGTTGAAGATTGTAGTGTAACCTTCTCAAAAGCTAATACTCTCGTACAATAAAGAAGAAGTTAATATGTCGATTGCGTCGCCGCGACAAATCTCGGGCTCTTCTGACGACAGCCTCTCTTCTTTCTTATCCTCGAGCTTCCTTTTGTGAACCGTGTACGAACTTCAACAGGTCCACATTTCACAACATGGAGTCTATTGAGGGTGTGGTGTCGTACTAGTTTGTAACTCCCTACCCTCACAATATCGAGACAAGTTCACTACATTAGTGTAGCTTCTTGACATCATGGCTGGGCGATCCAACTGGTCGTCCGACGCACCCGTACCGGACGGAAAAGCGACAGCTTTATACGAACCCAAACTTCAAGCTGTATCCACTGGACGGAACATTCTTAACCGACGTGAAACCGTCAGCCCCCACACTGCATCAGCCGCATTAACGCCATTGTCACGACGTACATCTACCCCGAATCTACGATCGTGCATTATAAATCCATCGAAGAAGTTGAATTCAGCTACTACATTATCAACTGCAACCTCAACCACAGTTACCAAGAAGAACAAATCCTCCTCCTCACCTCCTCTTTCTACTGGCCAGCCTGGTCCAAAACGCAACGTCTCATTCTCTCACCTAAGTGTGCGAGAGTATGAGGTAACACTTGGTGACAACCCATCTGTCTCAAGTGGCTTTCCAGTCAGTCTTGGGTGGCGATATGACCCACACGAGACCATCTTCTCTCTAGCACATGCAGCAGTCGAAAGAAGCAGTCTCGAAGGAGAAATGAACACCACCAATAACACTTCTGATAACAATGGACGTCATCTTCAGCATACGCCGCCAGTACGACGATCGATGAGCGAACTCAAGTTGTCTGAACAACAACGTCATGCACTCCTCCTTGATGATCATAATGTGACTATGGAAAACCTAACAGAGGTCATGACATCAATAATGAGAACAAAGTTGGAACGAGAAGAAACGTTGAATGAGATACGTGCAAGTAGACAAGATGTCGAAGATGTTATTTGTCGTCGTGAAAAGTTTGAGGAAACGAAGGTAGAAGAACGAAAGATGTCAAGAATGAAACGACGTAGTGGCATTGTAGATGGAGGTTTAGCCATCAGTAACCAAGTGTTACATGCAACACAAAGCAGTGCGTCTATTCGTTATCGTGAGTGACATCGTAAGTGATACAGAGAAGACTATTTATGCTCTCAAGAAAAGACTTGACTTGTGAGATTAGAGGAAATACTTTGGAGGGTTACTGTTCGCGATGGATGAATTTTTTTATGAACGATAGTACCTTATTATTTGTTGTAGGCTAGTAGTTACTTTACCAATCGTCTTTGTAATATTATGTCGCAAATCCCTCGACACTATGAGAAGAGAGGCCTGAGTTGTACAAATATCTCATACAATTTCCGAGTTCGCAGGACGACATTCGTGTGTATAAATGTTATGCATATTTTGATTGCATGACATCACGTTCAAACACTGTCTTTTGAGCAAAGAATAACAGTGTAGCAATGTAAGGTAGGCAGCTAAAGCTATGTGTTTCAATGACGAGAATGTTTGACATGAATGTTTGAATGTCGAACACACATAAGGCTGTTTTCTGTGTGTTGTCATTATTATTATATTATATAGGGGTCTACATAGCTATAGCTCTGTTGATGAAAAGATGCAATTGTTCTTGATGAATTCTTAATCTATTGAGCTCTTAAGGTGTCCCGTGGTAGAAATAATAGAGGCTGGGGCTTGACACGTCATTTTATTAAGTCTCGTGCGTGATGCGTCGGGGGCTCTCATAGGGTTACCCTGCTACCCGGATAGTGCTTCTCGGGCGTTGGCGGTGGGCTTGGCGTCGAAAGGCGCGACCGATGGTCAAACCTTTGTACCAAGTTATGATTATCACTGGTGAGTGTATTTCGGTAGTATAGTAATCTCCACCTCCTTTACGATGATTATCTATATCATCATTGTTATGATCATAAGCATGAGCATCATCCTCATCATCTATGGCAAAACCACTCGCATCC
>Ga0247833_1004817_pt1 | contig 16270 bp, 14 predicted proteins | sample LaCruzMarch2015__7_FD_187117 | JGI IMG/M metagenome (GOLD analysis project Ga0247833, IMG submission 187117) | Freshwater microbial communities from meromictic Lake La Cruz, Castile-La Mancha, Spain - LaCruzMarch2015_8m | ecosystem: Environmental > Aquatic > Freshwater > Lake | place: Spain...
TTGGATCACGTCCCTGCGCCATTGCTAAGCGAATTACTTCATTGAATAGCTCTTGTAGGTCTTTAAATTTGAGAACTTTGGTTGTTGTTCGTTGAGTCGCAACAGTCAAATCACTCAACACACTCAGAGTATAAGTATAAGCAATAATCAATTTGGCAACCTTAAGTACCTGATCACACTGAGGTAGTTCCCAACGTGGCCGTGTTCGATAACACAGTTCCTGCTCCTCCTCTTCCTGCTCATCGTCATCCTTCTTGTCAACCACCTCCTTGTAGCCAAGACTGTCTCCGTCAATCATTGTTAACAAGCAACAAGCATCTCGGCAAAAGAATAGGGAGACTGCTTGGACCCCCAAAGTAGGCAAGACACCGTTACAACGTCGAGGAGGATGAAGAAAAAGAGAAGCGCAAGAGAAGTAAAACAATACTCTTCTCTTGTCAATAGCAACAATGATGACAACAACAAGAAGAAAAGAAGTTGATGTCGTCAGAGACGGCAGAATTTGAATCAATTGAGGCACTAGCAGCCGCATTACTCATTGGTTCTCTCGCGTCGTTAAATCATCCAAATAGTACAAACTGGCATGACATCGTTCCAATCGTTAATGACATCTTTGAGGATCTTGAGCCAGACAATAAGGATGATCTTGTACATCAACTCTGCATCCAACTCAACATAGTTGTTGACTATGACAAGAATAAATTGATGCTGGATGCTGACACGTTTCTTTGCGGACATTGACCACAACGGAGAATGTATCAAGGACAACATGTCACACCATACGTTCACACTTCTCTCAATGATATATGATTTGTACACCAAACAGTGGGAGGAAGATGCTGTGGCATTATTTGCCATGTCGAAGGTGTCTAATAAGCTATATGACGCAATGGAACTCTCCATGTCTGAAGTTCAGTCTGAAGGATCTTTGCCAGCAGAGGTTATGAAAGCAGTGAACATGTACATTGTCAAGCATACCAAGATATTCAACGAGGCATGCTTGTCTGCTGATGAGACCAGCTTGTTCACTGACGAGGCCAACACTGTCGACGACGCACCAATTTCCACCATATTCACTACAGGAGAATGGCCGTATCTCCGCACACAAGCGTGCTACAGACAAAAATGGGGTACCAAAAGAAGCGCAAGACAATGGTCTTTCCGCCAGTATGTCATACGGCCGACGGCCTTCAAACTCCAACACATTTCCCAACAAAAAAACGGAGACAATTGATCTGGAGACTGTAGTATCATTCTTCATTCCATCAAGGGTAGTTCATTTGGTGGATTGAACGATTATTGTGTAGTCGAAGCACAAACAAAGCTTGACATACTGCGTAAGGCACCAGAGATAGACGAAGATGCAAGCCTCGAGTATGCAATTGAGTTGCAAGACATAACGTCAGAGGGAAAGAGCAAGGGTGGATCATGCGGTGGTGATAACAATCATCTGTGTAGTTGCTGCATTAGCGAAGGTAGAGATGCTGCTCAAGCATCCGTGATTGACGAAGATGTGATTTAAGCCGCAATGAAGGAGCTGTTCATGGAGGTTATGAGCCCCATGAACATTTCACCTTAACCCACTACTTATCTAATAGTTGACACTTCTACATTTCAATACAAATTACATTCAGTTTTCTTCATTTCTGGAACAAAAATGAAATTGAGCCCCAAGCTATCCTTAGGCACATGCATTGGTAAAAAGTGTGCACCCCCATCCAGACAATCATTTTTCCTCTGTTGCCATGTTTGTCAATGTATCCTCTTCCCAATGTAACTCTAATATAGGCGGCTCACAGCTCAAAAGTGGCAAACTTGGTAGACTACTATTGCAAGAGGCCTGAGATGATGCAATTCTATCTGGCGCCACATACCTTGATTTTGAATTGCCATTAGGACTAGACAATGGCTCCATTTGACCCTGTTGTGATGACTTGTTGTTGCATGTCACAAGCATTAGAAAAGAAGCTCCCCATACAGAGGCCCCGAGCACAGCTGCGACTAGCACTAGTGGAGCAGCTCCAACGATAGATGCACCTACGACAGCTCCTCCTACTGCCCCTGTTCCTATTACCGACCCGGCTACAGAACATGCCTCACGGAAGTCACTAGCAGAATGAGCTCCATTTGTGGGAGCCTCTGCGATCGGTGAAAACCGAGCACATTTGGATTCCACCTCCTCCTGAACGGATGATTCCTCGTCGGAGTCCTCCTCCTCTGTCTCTTCTTCCTCTTCCTCCAAAGACATCAATTCTTCAGGACAATCAGATTGATCTACAACAATTGACTGCTGCATTTCTACTTTTTTAAAGGAGCTAACCGCATCCTCCTCAGCTTTTTCCAATAAGGTCTTCAGATCATGATAGGGTAATTTGTGTCCACCCGCCCGATAGACTAACTGATTCGCAGCTGCCAAGGCATTAAGATTGGCATATCTTCGAGCCGTCATATTGTTCGAGGGAACACATGATTGACCCTGTGTGGCACAGATTGACAAAATACGGAAAGTGTCAGTTCGATGCTTGTCTACGGCGGCTTGGATTAAGGCACTAAGTCCAAGGTCCTGGTCACCATTCTCGACATTATCGTCTTGCTTCGCTGCAACTTCTCTTCCTGGTGCTGAGACTCCAGGAGGAAGAAAAGGAGCAGAGGATGTGAGTGTAGATCCTGTCATGGTAAGGGAATCGGTAATTGAGGACGAATCATCGACCACTGGGGGCAATGATTCGTTGCCCTTGTAAGAAGCATCCACCGTGATCTTACTTAATTCCTCCTCACTCAAAGCCCTCACTTCTCCATCTTCAAATCTGACGGTATACAAATCCTCCGTGGCATTGTATGCCACAATCGCGCCGACGAATGGTTGTACCACGTGCGTTTCAGACACGATGGTACCAATCAAATATTTTTGTTTTGTCTTCTGTTTTTTCTTTTGAGACGACGATGACACTTGCAAACCCTCCTTCGCAGCAGCAGCAAACCTAGTAGCAACCTCGGTTGAGGGGGGAGCATTTACTTTAGTAGCAGCCGTAGTAGAAACCTCCGTTGTAGGAGTATTGATAGTCAGTCCCTCTCGACCTCTTCTTCGTTGACGATCTCGCTGCTGCCACCGGCGTACAGCGACAGTGTCATGCTTCGACCTAGCAGCCTCCACTGCCTTGATACGATCGTGCAGGCTCGCTCGTTGGTCCATTGGACGACGGTTTAGATCATCGTGCGATGATAGTCGGTGCAATCGTTGTTGTGATTGTGGTTGTTTTACTACCTTGCTCGTCGTGACATTGTCCTCGTCCAACTTGCTGCCGCCCGGCAGACCAAGCCTCTCTCTAACCGTCTCCTTAAGTCGACGCTCAATCTCACGACGTAAAAGGTCGGCCTCTTTGCTCTCATGCAGGGGAGGTGGTGATGATAATACAGATGACGACGACATCATGGAATAGAAACACTATGGTGATGAGATATCAACAGATGCACATTATCATCTCCGCCCAGGAGAAAGGAAGGTTGGAAGAGAAATGAATCCTGCTAATGGCGGGACGACCACGATTTTCTGAAAGAAAGGAAAACGTTGGCGAAGGTTGGCGAGGTAAAAGACATCTACCTAGAAGCAATAGCAAGTGAGGAACGCCGTTCGATCAACAACAACGCGGACGCTGAAGTAGAAACGATGGATACAATGCAGCGACAAAGTTTGGACACCGTTGCGAGTCTAAATAGAGAAATTGAACATAAGAAGGCACTCGTCGCTGCCATAGAGAATGAGAGTAAAACAAACAACAATGATGGCAATGTACCAAAACGATTACACTTTTTTGCCACGCCCAGGAATCATGATAATTACAACGGCATGGTCGCTCCCACCAATTATCCAAGTAGTAGTGGTCTTCTAGAGAAGAAGAATGAGGTTGATGAGTCGCGTAATCCTCCTCTTTCACAGGAACGTGATTGGATGTTAGAGGGAGCACAGTCCATCTTTCGAATGCTGCAGAAGAAGAAATCGTCCTTACGTGATCCTCCTTCACCACTTTCCACTAGAACCATCCATATGTCGTCAGAGTTTCGGGATCAATATAATTTGCCACTGTCAATACCAACAAGAAGGAGAGCTCAATCTGTCCCTAAAACACGGATTGACTTGGATTGTGACTATAACGAGTACTCATCGAGGCTTCGTGACGAAATGAGGAAATTTCAGTCGAGTGTACATGCCTATACAAAGCCTACATGTGGTCCATCGTTAGTTCCAGACACTCATCATCAAGTCCCTATAAAGGTTGTCAAGACTGTTGATCGTGGAGCACAGATTAATACCATTGATGATAATCACAATCAACTTAGTAAAGAGTCTGAAATTGTCCAACTCCGAACACAGCTTGATGATATGATGAAAGACCGAATCGAGGATTCACAATTACGGTCGAAGCAATGGCAGGCCGTGGGATTCGAATCTGAAAATCTTAATCTCAAGCAACAACTAATTGCTATGCAACGTGCTGCCGATGATGATGCCTATAAGATGACTCAAATGGCTGAGGCATACACAGTGGCAATGGGCGAAATTGAAATAGGGTATGAACGATCGCTGGCACAGGCCATAAAAGATGGTGAAGACCTTCGGATGAATTTAAATGACAATGAACGTGTAATCCGTGCTGCCATGAAGGAGAATGAACTCCTTCGAGAGGAATTGCGCACCTGTCAAATGGAGAATGAACTATCGGCGAAGGCAACAATGAAGGAGAATGATTTCCTTAGAGAAGAATTGCATAATTGTCGACATCGGAATGAGCAGGAAATACGATCATTGAGGGATGAGCTTTTGGACGTCAATACAAGATGCAAGGCCGCCGAACAAGAATCTGAATCAAGACGACGGATCATTATAAACATTGAATGTAAGTATGATGAATTAAAACGGAAATGTAATGACGAAATTAATATCATCAAAGACGATCATCGACAGTGTAAGGAGGACAAGACTCAATATGAAAGAGAAAACTCTGGGTTAATGGTAGAGTTAAGAGCAATTACCAAGGAACGCAATAATTTGAATATTATGATGGATGAGCTATCCCATAGATTAGAAGCCACCAATGTTGAGAAGGAGGATGCAGAAAACCTCGTAAATAGCACTCTACGACAGAGAGAGAACAACGAAAATGAATTATACAGAGAAATTAGACAATTACAGGATGAACTTTATGATGCAAGCACACAGCGTGGTGTCGATGAAAGAGAAATAAGATTCTTAACGAATAAACTAATTGCTGCACAAGAGGAGTTTTATGTTATAAGAGAGGAGATGGGTGTCGCCATGGAAGAGCGTGATGTTATGAAAAGTCGATTGGTTCTCGTAGATGAATTAACGAATGCGTTGGAAGTTGCGATTGCCAATGACGAAGAGAAAACTTTGTCAATTGAACGATTGAAAAATGAATTACAATGTGCATTTGACGACAAGGCTGAGACGAATCGTCGGCTTTCGGAATTGGAAGTCGAGTATCAACGTTTGCAAGAGATGAAAGATTCGGAGTCGGATTTAACATTATTGTTGATGAAGCAACGAGACGGCCTAACTGTACGAATCGAGAACTATATGGATGAGATTGATAGTATGAGACAAGAGAGGGGTATAGGCATTCTTGAGAGGGATTTATTAAAGGATGAGTTGATTTGTGCACTAGAGACGGCAACGAGCATATTTCCACAATTGACACCAAAAGACCTAGATGAATGATAGAAACAAGTGTTTAATGTTTACGACTGTTGGCATGGATGAGGAGTTATACGAAATGCTGGGAACCAACGCCCGCCCTTTCTTGATTGTGCTGGTGGAAATTCCATGGAGGTACCCGATAACCTTTTCTTGGCCAATACATCTACAATGGACTCACGTCTGGCTAAGAATGATACGATATGGAACTCCTTGTCCACTGCTTTGCCTGCAAAGATTGCTCGGAAATCCTTGAAAGTATTGAAGGTACGATAATACTCTCCATGTTGGTTCTGTAATGCTTGAGCTAATGATCTATTACAAGTAATGGTGACCTTACCCGCGCTTGTATTCAAATTTTGGTTACGTTTTGCTTGAGAGCTAACCTTGGAGTGGTTGCAGGCGTCCTTTAGAGCCTGTATCTTCGTTGGATTGCAATGCATGGCATCAATGAAATCAGGGGACATGCGGCCAGCGGCGACATCCCCTGCATTTGTAAATCGGACACGAAGATTGTCATTGGCAACTAGAAGCCCTCGGCACCAGCTTGAAAGATATCATAGGCTGATGGTTTTTGACATGGGAGCAGATTGCTGAGTGTGCCCTCGAAACTGTTGTTTCTTCCCATTATACGAAAGTACGCAAGCAAATCACCGTCAGGGGTCGTGACGAAGCCACTGAGTCCTTCGCTATATTTTCTAGTGATGCAGGCGAATCTCTCAGTGTCAAACCCAGTGAAACGATCCCGCACAGTCCTTTCAATAGCAAATTGAGCATGTCTTGACTAGGATGTCGAAGAATCACTTCGGTTGCAGCCGCTCCTACATGTTCCTTCGTGGCTTCGATGATAGTATCATCATCAGGATGGATAGTGTCAAGGATTGGTGGAGGTGGTGGTCGAGGTGTACTATCTACAGACCATACAAATGTTAGAATCACATAAAAAGTAATAATGAATTAATAAATATCAACAACTTACCAATATTGTCATCATCATCGTCATCGACATCATCAGCTGGTGTTGCCACAATTTTCTGCACCATCGTTTTCAACGCGGTCTCGCTCATTGCTTCCATCACTGCTTTCATCACTACTGCTTCCTCCACCTCCGACCCCGACGCTTTTGCCAACGCTTGCTGCAATGTCAGCCAGACTGCCGCTTTCCATTGCAAAAGACTGGTATTGCCTCCGATCTTGTATACTTTGTTCGCAAACTTGATCATATACTTGCGTTTCCTCTCCTCCACCATCATCGGATAATTCTCAATAAAGTATGATGCACTGTTAATGTAGATCTGAGCAATTCTGTCAGCAGTAATCTTTCTCGAATTGCCGTAACTTGTGGCGGTTTTGTTTCGTTTATTCACTGATAGACCACGTTTCTTGAACATGGTAATGCCATGGACCTCTCCCGCAGCAGCGTTATTCGTAATATTGAAGGGAAGTAATTTATCTGCTCCGTAATTGAACGTCCAAGCAGTGTTTTTGGTCGTCTTGGACGGTCGGGACAATCGATGAATCTCTCACCGACTGTTATATTGCCGTGACCAACATCATTACCGACATCGTCACCAACATCGTCACCGACATCGTCAGCAACATCTACACCGACATCGACTCCAACATTGTCAGCAACATCGACACCGACATCGACACCGACATCGTCACCGACATCGTAAGGTGGTGCTGGTTCGCTGCAGAAACCAACAAGTTCCATCATTGCTTGCTCATATGCAGTGCCATACAAAGTATCCAAGTGTGACTCGATCATACTGACTACGAACTTTTGGACGACAAGAGTCCAATGACCCCTGGGTGTTCGAAGATAAAAGTAAGGTTGGAGACGATCGATACTACCATAACTGCTCTTCACCAGTGACAACATACCCTGAGCATACCAGTTTGCAGCTTGAATGTCCATCATCGTTGTTGGTAGAGTATCACCAACATCAAGATCTTGTTTCATAGTGTAATCCGATATCTTAACCTTGACGATAAGAGTTTGCGTGCGTTTCCTCTTGTTAATGGACCTATTGGTCGCGGAGGCGAACGATGCAGTAGAAGAAGAGGCAGCTTGCTTAGTAGGGGCTCTCTTTGCAGCGGGCTTTCGACTATCATTGCCTTGTCCTCCCGCAAAGGAGAACGCTGCAGGCTTCCTTGCAGCGGGCTGTTGAATGATAGAGAACCGATGTTGCGTGTATCCACTTTCCGACGGGCGGAGGCCTGCAGCTGGCTCTTGATCATCCTCTTCGTCGATATCGCACAAGTTGATAGGCCCACGATCGTCCGATTCGGCATTGGAATACGTAGCATTCTCCCAATGAGGCGGACATGTCCTCTACGTCGGAGCATAAGTCAACAAGATCACATTTGTTTTTTATTTGTCCGATTTGCGTGAGAATTCACATACGTTGTTCTCCTTGCCACCCGCGGTGGCAATCGTAGAAGTGGAAGACGAGGTACCCATCGAACGCATGGACGCGGCGGTATTGGAAGACGTAGCAGTTGAAGAAGTGGCTCCTCTCATCATCGTCGTAGCAGTTGAAGAAGTGGCTCCACTCGTATTCGTCGTAGCCGGTCCAAAGAAACTCATTATCTTTGGCTGGTGTATACTGTTAGACTTTGCCATTGTTTCAGAGTATCGTGTGACTTAGTTCTAAATTCTCTCTTGGAGTCGAGCGACGACGAAGAGGAGGGCGATCGGTCTCGTCGTGGATCGGTCTTGCGGGCGACAAGGATCAGTCCTACAGCGGACATTGCTGTAGGACGCAACGGACAACAGAGTACAGTCGCCGCAAGTGAGTCCCCCTCGGCTCGACCTGAGTGAGTTGTTTGGAAGGGTCCCACAATAAAAATCAAAAAAATGAAGTCAAACATACATATCCCAACGTTGCTATACAAGATAAGTTCTGAGTGTGCACTACATCAGTACTAAAGCAAGTATGCATATACGGACTATAAAACATTCGGTCTATCTTACATTTTGCCTATTTCGGACCAAATTTCTCTGCACAGTCGACCAGCTTCTTCAGCTTCGACTTCAATTCATTCTTATCACTCTTTAATCGGGTATTCTCCTTCTCCATTAGCAATGAACTCTTACCCAGCTGCTTCATCGCAGCAGAACTAACTTCCAACTTCTTCTCTAACTCACGGACCTGCTTTCTCATTGCCTTGATTTCTTCACTATTACTGTAATCATTACTGCATACGGTCCGACCAGAACTCTGCAACTTATTCTCATAATCGGCCACAACCTTTGATATATGTTCTTCCAATTGATTTATATGTGTCTCAAGATGTCGTTCCTTCGATCGAAGTATCTCGAGCTCTTGTCGTTGTTTCGCAAACTCACCCCGTCGCTTCACTTCGGCCATGGACTTTTGTTCCAACGACTCCTTCTGCTCCTTCAGTATACGCTCAAGCTCCACAATTCGTTGACTGTTACGACGTTCTTGATTGTCATACTTCTCTTCAAGCATACGTACTTGAAGCTTGTAGGATTCGGCCACCTCATTCTGTGCGTCTTCCAAGTCCTGACTCTGTGAACGCTTTGACCTGCTTAGCTTGTCTTTCAGTCGTCGAATTTCGGTCTCTTGAGATTCGATAATGCCCTTCTGGTTGGATATCTTGGACAGTTCAGTCTCAAACTTTTGCATCTCATCTTCATGGTCTTGTCGAAGGGAAGATAAAGTGCGTTGAGTCTCTTCAAGGTTGAAATATGCCGTCTCAAGATTCCCCTTGAGACCCTTGTTGGTCTCCTCTAACTTCTCCAGTTCATCCTCAAGCTTCTTCTTCTTGGTTGCTTCAATGATGGCATCCGCCTTCAGAGATTCAAGATCTCTACTCTCAGTTTCAACCTTCTTGAGATTGAGAAGATCACGCTCCATCTTAACGAGTACTGTTTGAGCCTCTGCCAAGTCCTGCTCAAGTCTAGTCACCTTCTCGCTTTGTTTACTTGATTCTTTCGCATGATCGCGTTCCATTCCAATGAGACTTGCCTGTGCCTCCTTCAAGTCTCGTTCGAGTTTGCTCACCTTGACATTGTGTTCCTTCTTCATATTCTCTCTTTCCTTGGAATTTTCTTCAAGAAGTTGGATACTTTCATTCAGCTCTGACTTGACCTTATCAGCCTGCCTCAGTTTAGTTTCATTAGCCTCCCACCTCTCGTTCAATAGTCGCATGTGTTCTTGGAGAGAAGTCTCGTTACCAGCATCTGCGCCATGCAGCATTGTCAAATCTATCTTCAATGCCTTGACAGTGGCATTATATCGTTCTCGTTCTCTCGTCAATACCTCCAGACGTTCCCTTACTGTATCGACCTTTGTTAGGGCTTCACGAACCGCCGATGCATCCCGCAAATTGAACTCTTTTTCCATTTCCGCATACTGCTTATTCTTACTACTCAGCTCCTGAATCATAGACTTCATCTCCTCAGTCTCCTGCTGTGTGCTCTCAATGATGGCATTCATATTGTCTCGCTGCTTCACCAAGGCCTCAGTATATCGGCTTTCCAAAGTCCTTTCCTCTTGTATTTCGTCAAGCTTCTTTACTAGATCATCATATGCTTGGAGTTCCTTCTCAAGGCGTGTGTTGTCAGTCTGTGCACGGTCGTACTGTGCAGTCATACGGTCTAAGTCACTACTGACCTGATTGTGCTTATCCTCTAGTGCCTCACAGTGTCGAGCGTAGTTATCATTCTCGTCACATGCATTGTTTAATTCGCTCTTTAAGTTCGTTGCCTCCTTTTCCCATCGGACACTCTCCTTTAGTGCCTTGTCATAGTCGGAACTAATTTCGCTCAAGTCGGACTTGTACCGTCGATTTTCATTCTCGAGTTTGTCATAATGCATCTTGACCTTCTCATTGTCCTCCAGCAGTATGTTTATCTCACCCTTGAGACCATTAAGATGCTCCTCGTACATTCGCCGAAGTCTCTCGAGGTCTTCCTCCTTGGACTTTTTCAAGTCGTCCATCTCCCGTCGTTGCTCATCGTCCTTTACGGCACGATACTCGGCAAGCTGTGCCTCGACATTCGCCTTGGCCCGTGCGGCATCATTCAACTCTGCACTCATGGCACGCTGTGTCGCGTCCGAGTCCTCTTTCAATTTACGGAATGCCTCCTCCCATTCAGTCTTCATCTCGTGCATATCCTCCTTGAATGTTGATACTAGTTTCGATCGGATCCCGGATACATCCTCCTCATGATGCTTTTGCATACCATCAATTTCTCTATGAAGCCTTTCCGACATTTCATCATAACGGCTCTGTAACTCAGATATCTCCCGTCGTAAGTGTGCTGTCTCCTTCTCACGTAACTCCTCATGCTTCCTATGCATCTCATTCATATCGTGATGGAGTGCACTCGTTTCCTTCTCTCGCAACTCCTCATGCTTTAATGCAATTTCAGACATTTCACGATGGAACAGTGCCACCTCCTTCTCATGCTTAAGTTCGATATCATTCAACTCACGACGGAGTAAATTAATTTCTTTTTCCTTCATCTTCAAGTCCTCCATCATCCCAAGGGTCTCATACCGATTCCGTGGATCGCCACCGTGAGCGTCGTATGCAGAAATCTCAGGTGGCGGGGCTGCACGAAATAATGAATCCTCCTGATTCAGAAGTTCTCTGTTCATGTTGTGTCTTCTGCTACCGGGGGACGATGCCGAAAAGCTCCGACCAAGGCTACTGCTGCGCATATTCGGGACCTTCACCGCGCTCCTCATCTTTGATAAGACATCTCGTGCACGTCTTGCCGAATGTGCTGATGCATCACCGATTGAACCATGTTCGTCCATCATAATATCATCGTCGTCATCGTAGACGGTACGAGATGGACTCTCTCGCTGGATTGCCGACGTAGAACGGAAATGTCGACCCTCTGAGACGGGATTGCGATGATCATCATTGTATGACTCTGAATATGTTTTCCGACTATCTAGCGGTGATCGAGGCGGGGTGGCATACAGTCCCATCCGTCCTACTGATTCACGTTGTGATGCATATGATTGTTTCTTTCCGTAGGGATCTGATGGTCGTTGTTCAATGCTGTGTTCAAATCGACTACTACCGCCGGGAGAGGGCCGGTCGTACAACCGACCACGGGATAGGGACCGACTACTCATGCTTTGGCAGCAACGTGATGTGAGGATAGGAGGAGGCAATTTGATTTTCGCCCATTTCTCGTCATCTTCGCTGAAAGCAGAACAAGAAAGGTAGGGGGACACTCGATTGGGGCATTTTTTTTCTCCCTTAAAATAGATCCTCATGATCAACCACCCAAGCAGTCTGCGTGGTGGTGGTGGTGGTGGAGGAGGAGGTGGCAAGGAATCATCATCAACCTCGTCGTTCTCGTCCACCATCGCAGCAACGCCGACAATCCCCACAAGTCTAACGAAGCAATGTTTACTACTCCATCATCCCGATCAACGATATGCCAACGATGGTACCATTGAACTATCATCGGCATTTATTCGTTATTTTGTCATTGAGGCACGTCGACGTGCGGCCATTGAGTCAGAATGTGAGGCAGAGGCGAATGATGATGTTAACGATTACGATCATCTCCAGCAACAAAAACAACTACAACCTCCCGCGTCACAGCAGTCTGAGGAGGATAATTTCATGGAAGAGGGGATGATGACGACGGCAACAACAAGGAGAAAGACGAATATTGAAATACGTCCTGATCACATTGCAAAAATCGCGGCCGAGCTATTGCTGGATCTCTCATAAAAATGAAGGGGTGATAAATGATGTGAAAATCGCTTCATCATGTTTGTGCTGTGGTATCCATCACAAACGGCCGCATGGATTGGAAGATAGATCGGTATGTAGGGCGAGGATCATCGACGAAGTTTCTCCCAACAGGCTCTCAGGAGCATCTGTCGACGAAGAGCGACCAACATACAACCATAGCAAGACTTAGCTCACGACAAACAAAAATGGGGGTGAAATACAATCACAATGGATTTGAGAGAGAGAGAATAAGAAACAGACAATGTTTGCTTGCTTTGGACACACAATGAAGTCATAACTTCTACCACACAGTATCTAATTTAGGAAGGAGTTGTCATAATCATGTTATCCTGCTTTTTAGCAGCAGCCTTAATTAAACCTTCACATTTCTTGTACCACCTTGTCTGTATTCTTAACTGCTTTACAACTAAGTTTACAGAAGCTACAATATTGAAAGGTAATGACAATGGCAATGATATTTCCCTCCAACTATTTTTTGTTGTCATTGTTGAAACTGCTCGACGTTGGGCTTCAGATATGTCAATGTTGGCACTGTTCCATAATGTTAATGGACATTCATACATGATATCGCCCGCGTTGGGGCAGATGTGTCACTAATCATAAATTCGGATACAGTGCGTGGATTCTATTGATTTTCGAATGGTGGACTATACCCCGCCTCGGGTGCAATACGCTCCGGTGGCACTGATATTGATGATGATGATGTCTTGGTCTTGTCCAGTGTCGATGCCAATGATGTTGAGCATGGACAACGTGAGTGACTAGCCCACGCCGAAAGATGCGCCATAATATGGATGGCGCACAACCTCGGAGTCGTTTTAGACACACCGTCCGAAGGCCCGGACAGATTGTTTTTCCCAATAGTGACAGTGTTTGTCCCAATAGTGACAAAAAATACTTAACGGTATTGACGTTAAGATTTCTTTTACTATTTTTTGCTTATTACGAGAAGCGCGACCTCATTTCTCCCTTCCGGTTCGTGGATTGCCCTCTTTTGGCTTCCCGCCGAGACGCTGAGAAACGACTCCTCGGAGTATTTTAAACAAATACTACTTCTTTTCTCGTAGAAATCTACTGTCCAAGGGAATAACAATGGGGATAAGATGTGTCGATTTTCCCTTGTGCGCGCAGGAACGACTTGCTGAAAATCGCTTTGTCCCTGAAAATCGTAACACACAGTAAATCGACCCTTTTTATTATTAACATCGCTCCATGAGTTTAATTCCGTTCGCGAATTGCCGGGTAATGCCGTGTTCCTCTCTCCAAGCCTCACAACATTGGTCTATTCCCCATTTCGAAATTCTTCTTCGTTTTTGAGAGCGAGGCCTCCCCGTCCGAGGGACCTAGCTTTTCGCAAATCAATGTAATCCCATTGTAAATTGACCCATTTTAATATTGACGCCGCTCCATGAGTTTAATTCCGTTCGCGAATCGCCGGATAGTGTGGTGTTCCTCTCTCCAAGCCCCACAACATTCGTCTATTCCCCATCGTGAAATTCCTCTTCGTTTTCGAGAACGAGCTGGGGCAGTCCCGCGGACAGGGAGGCCTCGCTCTCGAAAACGAAGAAGAATTTCGAAATGGGGAATAGACGAATGTTGTGGGGCTTGGAGAGAGGAACACCACACTATCCGGCGATTCGCAAACGGAATTAAACTCATGGAGCGGCGTCAATATTAAAATGGGTCGATTTACTATGTGTTTACATTAAAAGGAGAAAAGCTAGCTTTTCTTGGGCAAAGCGATTTTCAGCAAGTCGTTCCTGCGCGCACCAGCAGTCTTATCCCCATTGTTATTCCCTTGTACTGTCTTACTCCCTACAAACTCGGTTAATTATCGGCGAGGTATTTTCTCGCCGACCGCACGCGTTGGGATGCCTCCAACAACTCGTGGTACAAATTCTACGTAGAAAATCATAGCCTCTTTCTTATGAAAATTAACGGTAGATGCGAAGCTTTGCTCGGCATTGGGAGGAGAGAGATTTGCAAATTCATTGTACGTGTACGACGGTACGACGATGGTTCATTCCCCTTAATTATTGCTACCGTAGTTGGTGACGTCTATTCTTAGATTGTCCGTAGTAGTTGCTCTATATATTTGCACGGGTCGCAGCGGTAGTATTCCTTAGGATAGGTGAGTTATTTCGGACGTGTACATGATTGGGAGTTGATCCCGCCGATGCGTTATCCTCGATTCGAGCGATTGCAACACGGCCATCGGCCGTGAACAAGGATGATGGGGGTGGGGAGACGACCAATACTCTATCATGGCACCTCCAATCATGTCATGCCACTGCATCAGGACGGAGCTGAGGGTCGCCCACATGCAGACACAAGATATATGGGGACGGAGTTGAATTGAACTCAACGCCTGACGACGATAAAGATGCATCTACTATCTAAGGTGCCATAACCACACCATACGCGGCTCAATATCGAGCCACTCTCTTACGGGGAGATATCAACGCACCCGCATGGAAAGAAGATGATTCAAAGGTTTACCTACGAGCATCTTGCCTCAAGAGTTCTTTGCATGATGACTGTGTGCGAACTACGCATGTATGGTCGAGCCGGCCGCCTCAAGCAATCGGCTTGTTATTGCATCTGCATTGGTGCTTCCCCCGCATCTTATTCCATTTACCATTCCTCGCTCCGTACAACCAGAATACTCCTTTCCCTCCTTTCCCTCATCCTTCCTTCCCACCTCACCTCTCACAACAAATAAAGGGATTCCCACGTAGATTTCGTTTATCGGAGTTTAGACGGAGTTGAGAAGTTTGCCACCGTTGATTACGTATCGTCGTCATCATTGTCGGACGTCGTGGGGTAGGTCGTCGGTAGATTCGGAACAGGCTATTCAGACTTACGGACAGCAGCACTTTTTCGTCGTCCGTCCATGGCCGCGTCCGCTCACTATCAACAACAATATCATACCAATAATCCAACGCCAGTACCAATGAACGGTTTGATGACGAGTAATCAATATTCATCGCAGCAGCGGGTAGGTGGTGGTGGTGCGCCACAGAGTGATCCATATTATGGAGCATCAATTAATAGTTCGGCGCACTACAATAACGGTCATCCGGGGGGACAACCGGCACCGCAGTCGGTCACGTATGTCGATCAACAACGGGGGGGATATGTCACTAATGGGGTCGTCAATGACGGTGGCAGAGGGGGTGGAGGTCATCGTGACCGTGAGTATGAGGACGAGCAACGTCGGAGACAGAGGTCACATCGGTCGGGTACGAGTCAATCGTCGTCTGGGCGGCAGCGCGGCGTTGGAGGAGGAGGAGGAGGGGCTGCGAATGAATATCCACCCTCCTCGAGTGATCAACAACAACAGGCATCATCGTCGGCTCAATTTAACTACCCCGCGGGGCTTACGAATAATGTTACTCCACCATCCACGGATGCAGCATCGTCGAGTAATTTAGCACAATCATCGACACTGGATGCCACACAACGTCGTCCAGCCTACCTCCTCCATCGTGACTTGGTCATTGGTAAAGGCTCGTATGGACAAGTATGCATCGCATCACGAGGTGAGGCTGAGGGACATCATTCAAATAAGTCTGGCAAACGAAAGAAGTTTGCATGTAAGTGTGTCATGTTACGGAATGATCCAAAGTATATTGCCAAGCTACAGGAGGAGGTGAATGTCCTACGAGAATTACGTGGACATGACAATGTCATACGATTATTCGACGTCTTCTGCGTTGACAATGAGCTATTCATAATAACGGAGCTTGGACGGGGTGGGGATCTCTTCCACCTGTTAACCACACACCCCAAACA